>Ga0247760_1000187_pt1 | contig 68811 bp, 58 predicted proteins | sample UWRJL171409R4_FD_179936 | JGI IMG/M metagenome (GOLD analysis project Ga0247760, IMG submission 179936) | Plant litter microbial communities from Arlington Agricultural Research Station in Wisconsin, United States - UWRJ-L171-409R-4 | ecosystem: Environmental > Terrestrial > Plant litter >... | reverse complement strand
TGGGGAGGCTGGTGAGGGGGGAGTGTGGCGTGGATGGAGGTGGCGGTTGCGCCGAGGATTTGGATGTGGTGTAAGATAGATTAATACGGGTGTTAATTGGCATAAATTCCCGTGGTGATAGCCTGGAGGTTGTGGGACAAGGATATCGGTCTTTTTTATCGTGATAGAAATTGCGGGTGTTGGTGATAGTATTACCAGAGTGAGGAGAGTTGGATTGTGCAATTTACGCGTTTCGGATTAGATCCCCTTTAGACGACAAGCGTCGAATCCACATTTTACACGGAATAGGCACTATCTCAACTTGCTTCGGTCCCAAGGCTTGTACCTAGGTACCTACACAACTCCCCACTCACATCTACATCATTACCCTTCTTCCCTCATAACTTCAGCCATTGATAAGAACTCCCCAACCCGCCCCGAAGTCTTGACAGACTCCTCTGTAGCGTTTCAAAGATTCGTTATTCTTGGATCCCGAGTGAAAGGATGAGCCACTGACTTCAAAGACACTATCCGCCTTTTGTACGTCCCTCGAGCAATCTCACACATTACCTCTCCTTCCATAATACCTGACGTGTACGTCTCTCCAACAAGAAGTGCGTGGACTCCATCACCAGCCGCCCTCACAGCAAGTGGGATGTTATATCCCTCAAACACGACAATCCTATCCACAAGCTGCAAATCAGCCGGACCAAGGCCCATCCTCCCCCGCTTGGTCATGAAAAACCGCCGACCCGTCGCGGCTCTCGTGACCGCATCAGCATAGAACTGGACTGGCACACCCGGTGCGTCGATAGCACTGATGAAGTAGTTGAAGGGAGACTTGCATCCATTTTGGCAATCACCCATCATGATTCTCTTACACCACTTCATCCCCGGAATCACTTTCTCCGCCTTTCCAGCATCCGACATCAGTTCGAAGGTGTTAACCTGGGGAACCAAGTCGCCGTCAACGACGGGTCCGAGAGGCATCTTGCGGCCAATCTTATCCCTGATATCCGCTATCGATGCGCTCAGCAACACTTCAACCTGTCCTGCCTCTGACGATATGCTGTCTCCGGCGACATCAAGAAGCTGGACCGCCGCCATGAAGGACCCCTCCGCAGCTTTTGGCGGCTTTGCCTTGATGAGGGAGGTCCCGCTCATGGTAATCAGCTGAGTGAACAGAGGGTCGGGAGAGTGCAGGTGAAAACACCCAGACCCTTTGCATCGCATTAATTAGCACCCGAGGGTGAGAGTTGCTTCACGCCGTGATTCCAATATCGTGGCATCGTCCCCATTGAATCCACGTGAACATACCTGCGCCAGAACTCTCGCCGATAAACGTCACATGCCGGGGATCACCATTGAAGCCTCGGATATGATGCTGGATCCAGAGCAGTGCAAGTCGCCGATCATCAAGGCCGTTGTTTGGCTTGTAACCGGCGGATTTCATGGCCGCAGAATACAGAAAGCCAGCAACTCTCAACCGGTAGCTGTAGGCCCTGAATTAGCACGAGTTCACTTGTGTTTGACTCATCCGGGTTTGGTTTTCGAAACGTACTTAATCCCAACGGCAATGATCGGCTCGCCCGCATCGAAACTCATCTTCACGATGCGTGCGATGTCATACTGTGGATAGGAGCTGCTTCTAGTTGCGAAAGCGCCCCCATGCACAAGTGCCAGAACTGGGCACGAGGAACCGTTATCGCCACCAGCTGAATCAGGAATAGCAATATTGAGCGTCAATCAGTCAATATCCGACTGCTCAAGTGTCGGAACCAGGAGGGGGTACTGAATCAGAGAATGTTCCCATTCGCAACCGTTGAGTGGGCTGAGCGGCACGGGACTGGGGAAGCACAATTGGTCAGAGTAGCCCTTGAAAAGTGGAAACGAGGTCGATGATCCTCTTGGGAGTATCCATTACCCTAGCACAGCTGCGTCAAAAATACCGTCCCTGAAAAGGGGTTGCCGAGTCGGGTAGTCTCGGAGCAGTTCGCCTCGTGAAAACAGTACCTCTCGCCTCATAACCCATACACAATCCCAAACATTACTCCTCACGGCATTTTCGCAACTCTCGTTCGGCATGTACCTTGTACCGATGACAAAGCTCCGGGCGCGGAGGGTATTCCGCATCCACATTTAGGTATTACACTGCTTAGCCCGGATCGGCTATCGGAGCTAACTGTCGGGTACTCGCGGGTACTGAAGGAAACCAGGGGTCAGCTGCGATAAGGGGTCACAGTAACACGTCGACATTATCTTGCCTCCTGAGATTGTCACCGCTCTTTTGAGAGGATTTGTGATATTTTGCATTGGATTGCGAGCTTGACAGCAGCATCACCGTCCCAAAAATACCTACCTACCTTACCCACAATGTCGACAGTCTGCTTTCCGTCGCCGTAAGTCCCCCCTCTCTCTGCCACGATGTGAGAATCTCTCTGCTGTTGCCACACAAGCAAGCCAGGCATGTGGCTTCCCGGACGCTGACCGTGTCGATGCATCAATGCAGGTGGGACGCCGACCATCTCCGGTCTCGGTTTGTGCAGGCTCTCTCGGACATGTACCGGACCGAAGTCCCGCTCTACGGCGACCTCGTCGACATCGTGCACTGCATCGACGACAAGACCCTCCTCGCCCAAGGCCAAACCGCGGATGATCTTCCAGTCCGTCACCAGGCCGAGCGACATGGCGCCATCCGCGTCGGCACCGAGCACGAGTTGCGCATGATCAGCCGCTTGTTTGCGCTCATGGGCATGCATCCCGTGGGATACTACGATTTGGAAATGGTGGGCTTCCCGCTGCACGGGACAGCATTCCGGCCGACAGCGGAGGAGTCGCTGCGCAAGAACCCGTTCCGCGTCTTCACCACGGTCCTCCGCCCCGATCTCATCGCGTCCGATGCGGTGCGGAAGGCGGCGACAGACATCCTGTCGAACCGCACTCTCTTCTCCCCGCGCCTGTGCAAGTTGGTAGAAAAGGCGGAGGGCAACGAGGGCAGAGAAAGAGAGAAGATGACGGCCGGCGAGGCCGACGAGCTCATCGCGGAGGCCCTCAAAATATTCAAGTGGCACTCCCGGTCCACGGTCCCGATGGCGACCTACCTCGGCCTCAAGCACGAGCACCCCATGGTGGCCGACATCGTGTGCTTCCCTAGCGCACACATTAACCACCTGACCCCTCGCACGCTCGATATCGACGCCGTGCAGGCCGAGATGATCCGCCATGGGCTGCCCGCCAAGGACCGCATCGAGGGCCCGCCGCGGGGACGCAAATGCGAGATCCTGCTGCGCCAGACGAGCTTCAAGGCCTTGGAGGAGCAAGTGGCCTTCGTGGATGACTCGGTGTCCGACAGCTCGGGTTCCGACGAGCCAACAAGCAGCGTCGGCGGCACTCATTCGGCTCGCTTTGGCGAGGTCGAGCAACGGGGTGCCGCTGTGACGAGGAAAGGGCGGCATCTCTACGACCGGCTTCTGGCCACTGCCGCTGCGGTGACGCAGGGTGCGAGCGGAGAGGAAAACCCCCCCCACTTGTTTGATCAAGTTCTCGCTGAGGCATTTTCCGAGTTCCCGGACGACTGGACGACTCTCCGGAGACAGGGGTTAGTCTATTTCCGGTACAGAGTTGTTCCAGATGCCTACTACTACCATGCAAGTCCTGTTGTTCCGGGGGATGCTGCGCGCTCACAGACACTGCCGGTGTCGATGGAGAGGCTGCTGGACTTGGGCGTGGTCGAGTGCGAACCCATCACATATGAGGATTTTCTCCCGATTTCGGCTGCCGGTATCTTCACGTCCAACCTTGGGGATTCCGAAAACAGCCCAGGACGGAAGCACCAAAGGGCTAGCCGGACTGACGATAGCCGAGCTGAGCTTGAGGCAGTGTTGGGTCGCCCCCTACCCAGCGAGATGGATTTGTACGATGAGCTACAATCCGCCAGTGTCAGGGAGTGTGAAATGCGCCTTGGGGTTGAGAAGATAGTTCTAGCAGGATGATGGCCTTAATTCAATGGGTCTTCCCTCCCACATCCTCAGCTCTAATACGGCTCTGTTTGGTTCGACTTGGATTGGATTGTGGTACATCGGCAGGAGGGTACATTCTCAGGCGCAGGCGTACTGACGGGCCCCTTGGGTCGATTTTTGTACTTATTCAATCCACCTTAAACCTAGGTACTTTTTCAAAAGATTGGATTGTGTGGCTACAGCAAGGCTTTTCAGGCCTTTGGTACGGCAATCCTCCAAGGGGGGGCACCTGCCAAGGGCGATTAGCAAACTTCTCGCCACCCCGAGCCCGGAGGCCCTGTATCTCTCGATCCAAATGGGCGATTTTTTGTGTGAGAAAAGTCGAACCAAACAGGGCCTGAATGAGCCCAAGGGCGCCTTGTTCTCCGTCCGGGTATCATTTGTATTTGTCGAGAATGAGCTTGCGCTTCCCTTGAGGCGCTGACGGAGATACAAACAACCCCTGTTTTATTGTTAACGCGGTTCTTGCCAATGCTTGGCATCGTCAAATGCCGACTTTCCACGCTTTACGAATAAAAATACTACTGCAAGAAGAAGACGGAGAACAATATAACTTCCAGTCATTTACATTTCACCTTTTTTGTGGTGAGATAGCTTTCCTGGTTGTAAACTGGTGAGTCTTCGATTTTTGGCCGGGGCCCCTGTCTAAAGAACCGCGCTAACAATAAAACAGGGGTTGTATTGTAGTATATGATGGTGGCTGCATGGCCCGCAGTCGGATGATCGGATGATTGTCACCCCATCTGCACTCTCAAACCTATAAAGACGCTGATAATCCAGCTTTACGACTCCTCCAAAACACGACCAGCACCTTAAAAATACAGAAATGATGCAGAAAGAAAAACCGATGGAGAAATATCTGCTTCGCAGCATCACATTCCGCCCGCATTGGCTAATCAACCATGTCCTCCCGAGCCTCCATTTCCGCCCCTCCTCCGCGGGCTCAAAACACGACATCGAAGCGGAGGTATTCCGCCTCAGCCACTCCCAAAATGACCCCTTCGGCCTTCTCTCCGCCTACAAGGACCCCGAGTTCCTAGCAAAAGCATCCCTTTCCGCCAATCTTGGGTCCACCACGCCTCAGACTTCAACACCCACCACAGGTACCACCCGCAGCCACACCACCTGCCACCGGAACCACCAGAACCGCCTGCGCCGCTTCTACGAATGCCAGAACCTCACCGTGGAGCGCCTCTTGCGAACCGTACCGGAGCATTCCGAGATGGCGAGGAGAGCGACGGCCACCGAAGCCACGCGCGTCAAGATGGCCATCTACGGCTCGCTCGTCGCCAACATCCTGCTCTCGGGGGTGCAAGTCTTTGCGGCTGTCTCGTCGGGGTCGCTGTCGCTGATCACGACCATGGCGGATGCGGTTTTTGATCCCCTGAGCAACGTGATTCTGATCGCGAGCAACAGGGCAGTGCGGCATGTGGATCCGAGGGTCTTCCCGGCGGGGAAAGGGAGGCTGGAGACGGTAGGCAATATTGTTTTTTGCTTTTTGATGATGGCAGTCAGTAGCATCATTATTGCCTTTTCAGTGAGGGACTTGGTGGAGCGGTCGCGAGGAGGGGGAGGGGAGGTCAATGGGTTCCACTTACCGGCGGTCATTGCAGCCGCGACGTCGTTTGCGACGAAAATGGGCCTGTTTATGTATTGCTTCACGCTGAGGGGGCGGTACAGCCAGGTGAGGATCGTGTGGCAGGACCATCGGAACGATTTGTTTATCAATGGGTTGGGGATACTAACGTCCGTGGGGGGGTCGAAGATTGCGTGGTGGATCGATCCTGCCGGGGCGGTGGTGTTGAGTCTAGGAGTTATTGTGCTGTGGTTTCGGACAGCGGCGGCCGAGTTTATGTTGGTGGTTGGGGTGGCGGCGAGCCCGGAGATGCATCAACTGGTTACCTATATTGCACTGACGCATTCAGAAAAGGTGTTGGGAATTGATACCGTGAGGGCGTATTATTCCGGGCCGAGGTTAGTTGTGGAGGTTGATGTGGTTTTGGATGCGAAAACAGAGTTGGGGGTTGCACATGATGTGACGGAGGGACTGCAGTATAAGCTGGAGAGCTTGCCATGTGTTGAGAGGGCATATGTCCATGCGGACTATGAGACGAGGCATAAACCCGAGCATTCGTATGTTAAGACTTTGTAGAATGGAGTGGAATCGGAACTGGAAACGCTGCCACTCGATAGGGATCCTCGGCGCGTAGTGGGCCTCGAGATTCTCCCACGCGGAAGGCACATCGGATACCTTAATGTTAATCTACCACACTGTTTCTCTAGCCCTCATCTTTACTGGTTTATAAAGTCACAGCCACTTAATACCTCTCTTCCTACCTCACTCTTAGTACTAACACTTTTCTAACTTGTTTACCTTTATAACGTAATGTCTGTATTAAATAGTTTAATGAAGCGCCTATAATTAAGAGTTTTAATAACCATAACTGTAAGTTTTCCGGCAATCGCAGCGGCTCGCCGGCAGCCGCATTGAGCATCAGTGGGCGGCCAAAGGACATGGAGATTTCTCAATCGAGGAGAATACAACCGTACCAAGCCCGGACGCGCATCTCGGATCCGAGCTGGCTCGGACACGTGGTCAGCAGGCCCCTCCTCCTGGCGTCGTGCGAGCTCAGCTGCATGCCCATGTTTTGGGCCATGCGAATGGCTAGCCCCGTTATGTTCCAGCATTTGGAGAATCGCTCCGTGCTTTGCAAGTAGTAGCCCAGCAGCAGCAGCAGCTGGACGAGCTCTATCCCGACTTCGTCATCGATGATTTCGAGAAGGTCGATTCGCTGTGTGGTGTTGAATAAGGCGCCCGCGCGGGCCGAGGTCTGTTACGAGGATCCGGGCGCAAACAGCGATGCCAGGGCGAAGATGACGTTGGCCAGCGCAGGAAATGTCTTGTTCGGGGGATCATCAGTAGTTGCGAGCTCCCACGGCAGACGGTATTGCTTCATGAACGTGGGCTGGTGAAAGATGGGATACATGCGATGGACGCGGGAGAAGTAGATAACGATGAGCTCATCAGCATGTCGTCGGAGCAGGAGAGATCACTGCGGCGCGTCGAGAAGACTATCGTTGTGGTGTCGCAGGGATGAGGCACGATGGACGCCGCCTGGGATAGGGTCCCCAGGCGGTTGGTGGGTCGCATCAGCCGCTCCACGCTGCTCGGTTCGAGTCTTGTTGAGGACGCCGAAGGACTCCCGTATACCCTGGCACCGGGCAGTGGTGTCGTAGTGTTGGCAGGCATGGCGGACGCAAGGGAAACGTGCTGACTTGGCGCGCAGTGATTTTCAGGGGAGGTGGATGCAGGTGATCCCAGCTCGAGGAGGTCCAGACCCGACGTTCCGTTAGCCCCATCATGGTTCATCATCGCTGCCCAATCGATGCATGCTCCCTCTGCCGGCTCCGTCGCACTCTCATTTTGTGCCCCCGGGTTTGTGGAGCGGCCGTCGTTGACCGAGCGCTTACCCGCTTGTTGTTCTGCTTGCTCCAACTCCCTCAGTCGATTCCGCAACGACTGCATCGTGCCAATGCGTGTTAGTGCACAAGATATATTTACAGAATAGATACCTAGATACCTATGGTAGGTAGATAGGAATCAACACACTCTTGCTACCAGGCCCGCTCTTGCAACTCGGCCAGATAGACACAGGCGGTCATGCGCTTGGTGCAGCCGCCGCAGATGGGAACGGCTCCGTCGCACCGTCGCTTGCGCTTCCAGCATGAATTCTCCCAGTTCTCCACCCACCCAAAGACGCTGAGGGTATCTGACCTGCTTGGACTCCAGCGGTCAAGTTGGTGGATCTCGCTACCGCTTAGGTATGGAATCCCCATATGTGCTACTTCGGCGGGAATGCACTGGTTGATTTCGCAGAGCTTGTTTCTGGCGAGGGTCACGGCTTTCTTTGCAGACCGTGGAGGAGAGGATGTGGAAGGGTCGTTCTCGACGTGTGGATATAGCCCCATGGCAGTTTTTCTTAGTAAGTTATCTCGACTAGAAGACAGCTGTGTGTGTGATATGGGCGATGAGAGGGGGGGTGTGAGGCGTTGCCAGTTTTGAGGATGGAGCTAACGGGGAGTAGCGCTCATTACAGGACTGACATCGGTTACCGCTGTTGGAATGATCAGCCTGAGAAAGTTCGATGGGATGATGCGGTTGGTCTCGACGAACAGTATGGCAATAAGTGTTGCGTGCCACGCGCCAGAGGAGGATGTGGCGGTTGGATATTTACTCCCTGTGCCATGGGGACTTGTAGCGGTGTAGGGAGGGGTGGGAGAGTGCGTATTTACAACCGCGAGGGATGTTAAGTGGCCTGAAACTGGGAGGATGTATCGATAATACTACAACCGCGGTCCTCTGCGAATACAAGGGAGTACAAAACAGTCAATCCCCAGTTCCCAATATAAATTTTGTTAAACTTGCACTCAGATGGAGTTGAGAATAATGAATATCAGAAACACGGCAAACTGGATTTGGTGGATGTGAAGGGGTTGCAGCTGCGTGATTATATTACTGGTAGAACTTTCTTGCAGCTTTGGCTTGTAGCTAGAACATCCCTCTTTATAGATCTTTCTGTAAGATTTAGATTACGTCCTCGTAATGGCTCAGCCTTACTAGCGTTCTAGCAGTGCCAGACATGGGAGCTGACTGGATGCCCAGGGCCCCTGAACTCCTTTCTCTCTGACAACTTGTGGCCGCTTCTTTTTCCTTGCATCATTTTCAGCGCTAGGGTTGGGGCTTGCGGGCGAGCCGCTCCCCACGAACTCGCTCAAGCTAATGACTTAAAGGGGCTGGGACTCTCAGAAGTGCCTACCTAGGGTTAGGAAAGTCCGATATACCACACCTTCATCAAACGGATCCCACCTAATCAATGCAGAGGCACTTGCCGTCTTTATACTCAACATCATTAACTTGAAGAGTGCTTATAATATTGAATTTCTTATTACTATGCACATTCCACTAAAATATACCGAACAGTCTTCATCCAAGCAAGAAATATTTGATGGCGGAAGCCCTAATGAATGGATCAGGTCGCTGCTGGTTTCCGTCCGTAAACGTAGCGGAGAATCATGTAGCCGTGGACGGTCCTGTTGCTTAGGACATGTCGCATGTCCCTTAGAAACGCACAGTATTCATCTTGTGGCCATTCCAAGATGTTGCGCCACATAAATTGAGTGTAACCTGGGGGGCTCAGTTTTAGCGTGGGCTCGGCATTTGTTGGTTTCATTTGGTGTAATCAAAGGAAGAAGATGCAAATCTCACCCTCCATGTCACTCTCGAGCGCCACCTGCGCAAACCGCCCGGCTTCCTTGAGCCTGCGGTCCCGGGCCCAGCCTCCAAAGGGAAGCTTTGAACGGGAATTAGCTCTTAGACGCTTTGGCGGATAAACATCTAGATCGTACCTTAATATTTATCACCTTGACATCAGTAAACCCAGCCTCCTCGAAGCCTCGATGCTGCAGGTCATCGCTAACCACAGTGAAGGAGCGACCCGTCTTCTTGCTCGCCTCTCGGAACAAGTCATTCCACTTAGCCAGGATAGCATGGGCTTCAACAGTCCCGTCGTCGCTTTTAAATATGCCGTCCACCTCGGCCGACTGGACCCAACCGTCAGGCTTGCAGCATCGGTAAGCCTGCTGGAACAGGGCAGTCCAATCGATGATGGCGCCAAGGAGGTAGCGTAAGTGGACAAAGTCGAACGAGTCTCTCGGCCATGTCCATGGAAGTGTAGCGTCGTCGATTTCAAAGTTCAGGTTGCAGGGCGCCCAGGACGGCTGCATGGGGGATAGGTCAGTGCCTGTTACCCGGGCGTGGGGGTGGGCTTCGGCGAAATCGCTGATAACGGATTAGGTGAGCGCGCTAGCAGAGGAGGGAACAGAAGGAACTGTGTGGATGGGGGAGGGTCATATTTACATAGCCCAGATGCCTAGGTATCAAAAATGAGAGTGAGTTTGGGCCTGTCGCTAAAACGCAAAGACGGGGATTGGACGGCAGAGGAGGGGACTGCTAGACTCTTACCTGTACCGGTGCCAATGTCAAGGACGGCCTGAGCGCCGGTTAGACATAGTGTCGCACTTTGGTGATCATCAGGACAGCAGAGGGGAAAGGGCTCCCCACCTTCACATCCTGCGGGATGGGCGCGAGGAACAGTTTTCCATCCAGCAAAATAGTGAGGTAATGGTGACTAGCCGCCGGCGTAAGTACTCGCAAGAATGGCGGCGGAGATTGTGCCTTTTTGACTTACGCGAGATCGAGGGACTCTTGCTGCTGTTGGTCGTTTGGAGTGAAGTAATCCGCAGGATATCGAGCGCTATGGTAGGTCCGACCATTGATTGCCCTGTACTCGAGGATGCTGGATGAGATGGATGCAGTGGAGCTCTGTCTGTTGACCAAGCGTGAGTAAGCCGATTTGTTAGGCCCGCCGCGAGCTAAGCTGCCCTAGAGATCAACCCTCGAACTATTACTTACAAATCCTCGTCGGCGTCATAGCTGGGTCCCTGGTGAAGAAGCGAATGAGACATTTTGCCGATTTTCACTGCAAGTTTCAAGTGCACAGAGAGATCGACATACTGCAGGCTCCATGAAGGGTTCAATCTCGGGCAACGTCGACTCAGGAGCCCAAGCGTTTGGTGCGGTAGACTGCTTAGACATGATGGTGAAACGGCGAGTCTATAGCTCGGCCCTCCGGATGTGGTGGATGCGAGCAAGACTCGCGGTCATGGCAGGTTTGGGATGTCGCGATGGGAGCGGAGAAGACAAGTGGATGAGATGAAATGGAAGCGATGACAGGAGGACAAAAGCTTAGGGCAATCTGCAGAAGTGCATTATCGGTCAAAATCAGCCACCGACTCACTACCCTGGTATCGGTGTGCCGCGGGGTTGGGCTACATGCCCCATTCAAAATATTCCTGAGGTGGGGATGCGGCATTTGCCGCCGTTTCCCGGGCTTCTCCCTCTGCATCTAACGTTGGTGTAGCCCTAAGGATTCTCGTGGTGATCATGCAGGTGCTGGTTTTGAGGGGCCTCGTTGGAGGCGCAACGACAAGCTGCCGAGAGCAACAAGGTTATCACGCCAATTGTCCTACTAATTATTTTATTAAATATAATCCTCTATTACCTGTGGTGTGTGTGAGTACCTGTAAATACTGACAGATAGTATTTACCCATAGAATTTTGATAGGCTCTACCCACCTAACCATGGATTCTTCCCGGCCCTACTTAGCAGATCAATCACCATTTCGAGAATTAAGGGTAGGTAGGATGGGATTGCCAACCGGACAGCCGGGAGAATTCCGGCATACTGATCAGTACACTAGACCTAACGTGTTTGAGACACCACCATTCTCTAATTAGTTAGGTAAGTCTCAAAGCCTTGCTGCATCGCTACAGGAGTTCCTAGTAGATGCATTCGCAGCTTCACCGCCCATTACTGGCCGCGGCCGTTGGCTGAGCTCGAAATGGCCGGGTCCAGAAGCGGGTTATGCCCTTTCGCATCTCCGCGGCGCAGCTGCTAGCTCAACCCCATCGGGCTGCTTCAGCACTCATCTGGCAAAGGCCTGTCACATCAAGTTTTTTGTTCACTCGCGCTAAGGCACAGTGGTGCACGGATAGGTGCCTGGCTTGGCCAACCACATCTCAGTACAATGTCGATCAGTCGCCGGCAAGTTCCGGTACAAATGCGAAAGCTACCTAAACCACTCCAATCGTACCAGGGAGCCACAGCACAGCACAGCTGAACAACTTTGCTACTGTAAGAAGTTACTGATTAGGTAAAGCATAAATTGGAGGGTGACACATCACTAACCTATCAAGTCAACACTCCAGGCTCCTGCAACGACAGGATTAGCGCAATCGAGAACCAAGACGAAAGTAGGTGACATTCTTCGCTATGATATTGATCATTCCATATCCAAATACTTTGACCTTGGCATCCATGTCTCGGTAGGACTCGGGTTTGGCTTTGCGGCTGAGGCGGTGGCTTTTTGGCCGACGAGGAGTGACCGCCAAACAAGCATCAAAACAATGTTAGATCGCTTTGCTTGGGGGAGCTTGGAGTGTGCGCCCAAGTCCGGGATTTCCTGGGCAGATGGTGGAGAATATCTGGCTCTACTGATTGGTTCTCGATGGCATCGATGGCTACTAGTGTGGGTATCTTTAGTTTTGTGGGTAGGAGCGCTCTGCTTCAATCAGCCAGGATCCCCAGCACCTCTGTCAGCGGAGGGAATTACTCAAGTCACGAACAGTTCTGATCTCTCCACTGTAGCGCGGCAGACTCCAGCTCCAGAGCATGTTGGTGGGAATATATTTCCTTGCAAATCGGGGCGCGGCACGGTTAGTGGGGCACAGACACCCAGCTTCCCAACTTGGATGCTATGTCTGCCTGGTCTGCGGGGTTACACCCGGTCCTGCGCAGCGATTGCCGTAGATGCGGGCCAAGGCGTCAACATGCACCCTTCCTCCTTCGCCGCCGTGAGGACAATAGCTGGTCCTCCATAACCGCCTTCATGGACCCATTGAGCGTCGCGGCATCCGTCGTAGGGCTGCTCGGCGCAACAGCCAAAGTGGGCACACTTTTGGACTACCTGTCGTCCGTGCAGGAGTGCCCGGCCACGATCCAGGATGCGCGAACAGAAGTCAAGCACGCCGAGCTCGCGCTCCGATCACTACAGCGATACCTGCAACGGCTAGACCTGGTCGACTCGCGACGAGCCGCGCTCATCCAGGTCGATGAATTGAGAGTTGTCCTAAGTGAAGCTATGCTAGTGCTCGCCGGCTTCGAGGGCCTTCTTGAGCGCCTAACCAGGGTAGCTAGGATACGTGTCTCCGTCACGTGGATGCGGCACTCAAGAAAAATCGACGAGCATCGCGCCAGCATCCAGCGCTATATAGCGTGTTTGAATCTAATGGTGGGAATTTTGGGATGGTAAGACGCAGAATCTATTTTCCCTGTTTATGCCATGGGTGCGTTTCTCACGGTCGAGCAGCGAGTCGCATCTGGACGCTTCGCGGAAACACGAAAGGTTGAAGGCCCAGGTCGACGAGACATTGGCCGAAAATAAGGAGCTGAAGCGCCTAGTCGCACAATCAGTGGATGCTTTCGATGCTCAGAGCACATTCAGGCGGCGGGTCGGCGACGGCGCGACAATCCGGCCCCGCGACGACAACGACAACGATGACGCCATGACCATCCAGGGCATCAGTCGCCATAGCACGGCCCGCAGCACGGCCCTGGGCACCATCAGCAGCTTTGGGGGCATGGGCCTTGCTTTCGAGAACACCCTCCAGCAGTCCTGGGTCTACCAACGGAACCAGCGCAACGAGATTGACGGCGCTATGTCATTTGTCAGCTCTGCGCAGCGTTCGTATGCCTGGTCCGTCTTCTCGGGCTACAGTCTGGCAGACATCTCGGTGCTGTCGGTCATTGCGATGCCGTTGACAGTTCGCGAAATCACGAATCACCAACACTACGAGGCCGCCGCTTCCACCACTCGCCTAGACGCAGAAGGACTGCATCCTGTCCTGCAGTCTTCTCCTACAAGCGGCTCGGACGGTAGTTGCAAAGATGTTGTGCGAACGGAAGGAGACGCCATCTCCAGTGAAAAACTGGAAGACGACGATGTCGAATGCATGGATCGCATATCTAGCTCTCCTTCCATCTCCGGTCTGTCGAGCCCCACCCCATCCCCCCAGCCGCGACTAAGCGATGATAATTAACACCGCTTGTAGGTGAGGACGACATTGATTTTGAATTGGTTTATGCATTTCATACATTTGTAGCAACTGTAGAAGGGCAGGCGAATGCTACCAAGGGCGAAACCTTGATATTGATGGACGACAATAACGAGTATTGGTGGCTGGTCAAAGTTGTCAGAGATGGCAGCATCGGTTCGTTTTCCTCTGCCATGGTTGAAATGGAAGAAACCTGACTGAAGAAATGGCAGGCTATCTTCCGGCAGAGCACATCGAGACGCCAATTGAGAGACTAGGCCGCTTGAACAAGCATCGTAACGTAGGAGACGTGAAAATCCATGTTCCCACGGCTTGCTGACCATGATCCTCAGATGGACCTGTTGCAACCTTTGCCAGCGGACTTCGAACCGCTTTCCGAGCAAGCTGTCGAGGATCGCCGCGCGGGAAATGGAACCAATGTCGTCTTTGACGATGTGGTCACTTATATAACCCACGTAGTATATGATTCCTCCTCGGAAGAAGAGGGCTTGGGAGAGGCAGGCGATCAAGGCGCAAGCTGTGTTGTAACGGCTCCGTCAACCCCTATTGTTGGTCTCGTGCCCAAAAATGCAGCAATTATCGAGCTGCTGGAGCATCACGTTGAAGATTCAGATTCAGAGCAGGTTGATCTATCAATAGGGCCAGTGGATACAACAAGGCAATCTCCAGAGCCGCCGGGCAGGCGACCAATAAATCCGGTCAGGAGACTCAAAGCGTGGAGGAGGTCCTCTCTGATAACTACATAACAGCGACTCAAAAGTTCATCCCCACGCCCGGCTGGCTCCAGGATAACTTTTTGAGATCTTCGGCAAGCTCGACGGAACCACAGGATGACGACGGCCCCGACTCATTTCCCAAGGCTAGCAAGGGGAAAGAGCTACGCGGGGTAAGGAAATTGTTGTCGTGGAATGAAAATACGACGTTGGAGAACGTCCTCTTCGTAGAACAGCCCAAACGGCCTGGTAGAGAATACCCTAGTGGAATTTCATCCAAAGACACGGCTGTGCAAGTAACGAGTGGCCGACATGGGTGGATATGAGAATAAGGTCTATAAGACTTTTTCCATGGAACGACGCGTCTTTGGGCGGGTACAGGTGTAACGGTAATAAGGATTCAGGAGGCGCTACAGGGCAAGCCGGTCAAGTATACGGTTGAACCGGGCCCTCTTTTGTTTGACTTGAACGCGGGCTGGATGAGCCGTGGGTGAAGTAGGGCATTGAGTTTATGAAGAAGCGTTGGCTGTGAGTGGTAGGACCCAGGTTTGATACCGAGAGTGCTTTGAATAGTCTGTGGCATGCTTTTTGGCCACCCTTCATCTTCACTAGCCGGTATCTAGCGTTCCGCATATCGATATTGACGGCATGTTTACGCTCTACATTCGGTGCACCCAAGCTGTGGCGACGAAGAGTCTCTCCGTCGTCTCAAAGCTGTTCCTGATATTCCTATGTGTCGCCGTTTGCGGTGCGTGGTTCGAGCTCCCTCCTGGTTCGTTGTGCAGTAGCTAATTTGACAAGGCGTGAGCAAATGGCTTATCCATATACAGTGTCCCAAGAACGCCGTGCAGGCTTCAATTAGTTAGCCACCTGACCACCGGCGCACACAGGGATGGTAATCAGGGCACCAACATATACAGAAAAAAACGGTTTAATGTAGCGAAGGATGCACTGGAAGGCAGATGGGTAACTTCTGATAGTAGGATCGTGATTCCAAGAACCTTGAAAAGAAAGGGCCCAAAAGAAAAGCGGGGGAGACTTACGCTTGGGAACTAAGACGGAATTGCGGGGTATGCCGCGGCGCGGTCTTCTACAAGCCAGATGGTGCAATGACTCAGGCTGACGGGCATGAGATGGTGTGGCCGTTGGCTACAGAAGCGAGATAACGCCGAGCGGCAGTTTGCGAAGATGCGCAAGTTGAGCTGCATCTCTTTCACTGCTACCTAGCAGGCCGAAGGCGGCCAATAGGGGGGACTTCCTGCATTGTTGGATGGGTGACAAACGTAGGTAGTGTTTGGATCCACTCCGAGGTCGCGTACCCTGCACCGGCCTGTGACTGAATACAGAACACTAAATCGACATTTGCGATTCCAACACTCACTCTTATATCCCCTAAATCTACCTAAATAAGTGACATAACCAACGCCCACGCTCTCAGTCCCCTCAAAAAAACCAATACATCACCACATCGCTCGGCCTCCTCCATTCCAAATCCCCTCATAAACATCCAGCTCCCCTTCCGTCACAATCTCAAACAGCCCAACCCTCCGATATCAAAACGACCCATCACCCTCTTCTCCACTATCATTCTCTCCCATCTTGCCCTATGCCAAACTCGGCTGACTTTATTTCTCCCCTGCCACTTTGAGGTGGCAAGGGCCGTTTGTCAGGCATCTGAAATAGGGTAGCTCTGACAAATCTGACTCCACTTCCCCAAAGTGCTGAGCAGGCCGACCCGGGCTGTCAATCGCAACCATTTTGTACCTGAGCCGAGGTTCGGTAATGCAAGTAATGCAGAGAGGGGGAGTATGGAAGAACATGAATGGTTGCATTGTTCGTTGTGCTTCATTTGGAGCGGCGAGTCCATCTACCCGGCCCTCCGCAACTACAAGTCGGGCTCTGTCAACCACAGCAATCTCAGCGACGGGAGAGACGCCACTGCTTTCTATGTTAGCGATGTCGCTCAGCGTCTCTAGGGGTGGACCGACTAAGGATTAATTCCTTTACGTATGCCGGGCTCTGGACCTGCAACTTGTAACTAGACAACTTCCATTCAAGTAATTAAATTTCCCCCATACTGTATCAAAACCAACTTCCTTCTTTGTTTCCCTCCAGCCCTATTCCTCTTCACCTTCTCCCCCTTCATAGCCCCGTGCAAATAACACTCCCCCACCACCCGAAACTCGTCTTCCCCCTCCAACAATCTTAAAACCAACGGAACTCTTGCCCCCTGAACCGCCACAACCATATCCCCCTTCCTCGTTTCGAGAGGCACCATCTCCATGTACCCCGTAAGCCCTCACACCGAACTTCCATCCCTCCATCTCCTCCGCCATCCGCTCCATTGCGGCCTTTGATGCCTCCCAATGCACCGCCGCCACGGCTTGCATGTCCTTGCGCAACAGTGACATGAAGACTTCCCTCGCCAAGGCCATGGACTGCCTTATGATACCACCCGCAATGATATCACTATCATCAGCTTTGGGATTACGACCGAAGCGAAAGATGTCCCATAGTGCTTCAAAGGTGGGCTGCGCGCTCCGAGGGCAGTGTGTGAGGGGTGTCCCGGTGTCTTGGTTCACAAAGACAGCTAACATGATTGGGCGTGATGCCAGTGTGCGATGAGCGCCATGACACCGGAGTTTCGGGCGCCTTGGGGGGTCTCGGTGGGGAACTTGGACGTAGCGGCGAGGGTGTTGTGTCCAGCGCAGGCGCACGCAGACTGCCCCCATTGGAATGAGGGAGCCTATTAGAAGCCTATATATATTAATTCAATCGCTTCAATTTTTGCCATTAGCAGGTAGATTGCTGGTAGTCGGAGTCTAGTGTGCGCAATCACATTAGGTATCACGTGATAAACGGAAACCTGGAGCACCAACCACCGGGCAATTTCCGCTCTGGCCTTCACCGTAAGTGGCAGCCTCAACACAACACCACCAAGATGAGGTCGCTCCTTCACTCTCGCCGCAAAACCCCGCCGGTTCCCACCCAGGGCTGGAACGAAACCTACCAACCAGTCAGTGGTTTTTTCGGCCGCCTCCCCGTCGAGCTCCTCCTCGCCGTCTTCGCCCACTTCTCCATCCCTGCCGATGTCCTCTCGGCACTCAACGTCTGCCGCTCCTGGCGACGCATCTTGCTGTCTGCCGACATCTGGCCTCCCCTCGCGGAGCAATTTGCGCCAGGGCTTGCATCCCACATTCGCGCATCCCTTCCTCCGATTTCTACCGCGCGGATCGGGAATGGACTTCATGTCGGAAAGGGCGGCGGTGAGGGTGAAGGCTTCTATTCAGCATTGCTCTTGCAGCACCTCTACTCTTCGGGCCACTTCAGCGCCGTTGCGCACTATACTCTGCGCCTCAACTTGGCCGAACCCAGCTCCAGCTCCAGCTTAGGCACCAAAGACAGCTGGCGTTTCACCCTCTCCAAGGCCCTCCCCATCTCGGCGGGCGGGGTGCACAGCCTCTCCGCTGTCCCAAGGTTGGATCCCAGTCCCGCCGCCGAGACTGAGCACGTCGCCCGCCTGAAGTTGTACTCGCACGGCCGCGTCGCGTGGTGGCCCGAGGGATGGCACATCCCGTACTTTGCGGTGGTGGACGACTTGCGCTCGCGCACGCGGAAGATGTACCTCTTTCCTTTCAAGCACCGATCTCCCACTGGATCAGGGGGGTTTAGTATGGTAGGGGGAGGGGCGGGGCATGACGGCTTGAGTGGAGACCAGCAAAGGGGGTGGAAGACCGCCATGGGAGAGGTCTTGTTCGTCATGGGCCAGGAAGACGCGGGGGTCTGTGTCTGGCACCTCGAGCGCGACGAGATGCGAGAGGTGGAGCTCCCCGGAGCATTCGATCGGTGTGTGGTGCAGGGTGAGCGGCTGCTCTTTGTGGGGCGGAGGGCGGCCGAGGTCTGGACCTGGTCGTGGAGTTCTAGTGAGAACAGAGTTGAGTTTGTCGACGCCTCGGCGCAGGGATGCTACGCCGCTGGACCGGTGGCAATGGGCGGCCAGATAGTGTTGGGCGATCTACGGCCGGCGCCGAAGATCGGTTTGCGTTTCCGGCATACAGACATCAAGCTTGACTTCATCCTCCATCCGACAGACACTGAGGTAGTGTTTATAGTGACATATGATGAAGTCGACCTAGTGTTACACGAGCTTACAGCAGGGAGGGTCACGGACTGTATTGTGCTGCCGCGGGACCACCTTGCCTACCGAGTGTTGCAACGTGCCCGGAGCACCGAAACGGTACATTACCTCCACCACGAGCGGTGCGATGCCTACGGAGGGTATTGCCTTGCCACTGTGTGGCTTGGCCTCCATCCGATCTGCGGCGGGGACTGTGCTTCCGTGGGCAGTATTGGATCCGTGGTCTTCAACGTCTACACCAGGCGCTTCGCCGCCTACGTGCACCACGCCGTCTATCAACGAACACCGGAAACCCACCTCTGGGACGGGTTGCTTGCTGTGGGTGTTTGTGGTCGCCATGATAGTCCAAGCAACGACACCGGAAGCGTCGAGCCGGTAGTTGTGCTGCTTAAGGCATGCGACAGCCACGCCCACTGCGAGTTGTCGCTGCAGCTAGGGGATCTGCTGCCGACACGAAGGTCTATCACAGCTCAAGGAGATCTCCGTTTTGCTCTACCGTCCACAGACGATGGGATGCGGCCTCGGCCGCAGCATATGGAGCGTGTGGCGTATGCATTAGCAACAGGAAGCGACGGTAAATATGGCTTGAGCGAGTTGGGATGGCTGGACTTCATGACAGCCGAGTGGCTCAATGGGGACGACAAGACGCTGATATATGTGACTGGCAAGGAGTACACAGTCTGGACATTTGGGGAAGGTGGCTGCCTTAAGATAAAGGAAAGGAATGGTGTGCGGTCGTGGAGAGAACGATGGCGGAGAATTGTGGACTGAAAGGGGGTTATGAGGTTGCTGTGGGTCTCACCTCCGACCTAGTTAGGCAATAGGACAATACGGTGGGGAACCCGAGTGAGGCAGTGCTTCAGCGTCATCACCAAATCCCGGAGCCACTTCCTGCTGTTACACCTCACCATATCAACATATCGGTGTTGTCTAACTCGAATCTACCGAATACTACTACTGCGCCTTAGTGTCATATTCTCATGATCCCTCGTCGCCTTTGATTAGTCTGCATCAGCTCCTGCTTTGGACACGTTCAAACTACCCAGAAGGCCTCTAGCAATCTAGAGTTTATAATAGTTATTGGTAGCTGGGTGGTTCTTTCCAGGGGTACATTTAGGAAGCAATGGCCAACTCTGGCATAATGTAGTGTCTAGAAATAACCAGCCAATGAGAGATCCAGCGGTCAGTCCTTTATCCGTAGTCCATGTCCACACTTCCAGCCCCCTGCAAGGTCCTAAGCATTTTCTCTCATCTTGACTTGCAGACGTCCGTCCCAGAGACTTGTCGAGCCGAGCTGCTCAATAGAACATAGTGACACAGATTCGCACATGCTCTAAAGCCGCTGGGGGGTGGGGGTATTAAAGGGGAAAGCCGCCCATAGTTGGCTGGCGTTCTAAAAAGTGCCGGGCCGTCCGAGCGAATCATCCGATGCGAATGACATTGAACTCTATCATTACGACTCGACATAGAATAGTCCCGTGAGGACGACCCGTTCCTATACGACAGAGATCGGGAAGGTGCCTTCTTTTTTGGATTGCGGTTGGGACACATGAGAGGATGGAATGGATGCGCCATTCAAACCAACTGTCCTAATCAGTGAGCTGCAGCAAAATGAAGAACGCTCCCTCCGGACACCGCGACTGGGGGCAGTCGTCACATAGGTATGCAGAGACATGCTACTCCCCGGAAGCGAAAATTAGGCAATGTCGCTATGTCTATTAGCAGCGCATCACGTTCTACGAGCTTCACAACGTATCTGTCCCTTTCTGGGATGTTTGCCTGTTGAAGAACAACTCGGCCTTTGCTCTCAATACTGGTTACGTCGGTGCCGAGATACTAGGCATCAATGGGCCGGAACGTGTCCAGTTTTGGCTCACCAGGTTGGCAGTCGCGGGGAATAAGGAACAACGCTTTCCTGATAGGCACTGCCCTTCGCAACGCCGATTAGGTCTTCTCAACGGGTGTTGAACTGCAGCGGCAGTTCTTGGCGCTCAGGCGCGCAGGCGCCTTACCGCTCCAGGCTAGGCTGGAGCGCAGGAGCCTTTCGTCATGTGCTCTCCTCACACACAGGGAGCTCTCTTTTGTATTTAGTCTGGGAGCTTCGCTCCCACCTTTTCTACCTAATCAAGTCACTTTGCAACTGCACTTCCGCTGCTCCCATGAGCTCCGTACCCTCAGTGAAACGTTCCACAACGGGCGAGACTTTAGCAAACGTCTCAATGCCAGGCAAAAGTCATTAGCTTCTACTCTTCCTCCATAGCACAGGAACAATAGCGACCCCAAGCGGGATCTCGCTCAGGATCATACTTCGAAATGCCCTCTAGAGGCGAGTATTTCTCGCAGAGGTATGCCATATTGTTCAGAACTCTTCATACATTCAGTCCCGTTGTTTCAGTTTGGTGTCGTCATAGTAGACTTGAAGGATCCAACTTACTTGTGCCTCGCAATGTCCCCCGGGTTGATGGCCGAGTGGCTCAGATAGAACATCATGCAATACAACCTGTTCCGATCGTCGAACTCGGCCTTGGGCTCCGAGGGCCCGACCAATTGCTGGTACTCGCGCAAATATCGCAGTCCGAGGTTTTGGGCGCCGTCGCAACGCCACAAGCCGAGCTCAAGCTCCGAATGAGAATAGAAGCAGAAGCAGCCGCAGTCAAAGAATACTAGCTTGCCTGTTTCCTCGTCGATGCCGATATTCCCGCTCCAAAGATCGCCGTGGATGAGGACTGGTTTGATGGGGTCAAGTCCCTGCTACAAAGGATCCAACAAACGCGAGAGCACGACGGACAGAATCTAGTTGGAAGCTAGCTTGAGCTCGTGCCAACACCCGTTGGTTTTCTCGTCGGCTTCGAGACACAGACTAAGGATTCTAGTGAAGAAGACGGTCCAGTTGGACTCCCAGCCTTGGCGTGCGGAACATCGCCAGCGAAGGTGGTCACCTCGAAGCCGAACATGCCGTTGGGCGACAGGTTAGCGTGCAACTGGGCAGTCTGTTGGGTGAGTTGGCCGGGGTTTGGGAGACTCATATCCATGTCTTTGAAGTCTTCGATGAAGAAATAGGTCTCGGGCACGGCACTTCTGTACTTGCCCCAGCCAAGTGACTTTAGCACCAAGCCGGGCATCAAGTTGTCAAGCAAGGTTATGCTCGTGAATTCACCTAGGAGGAGTTGCCTCCCGTGTTCACACAGAGCGAGCTGCTCTCAGTGTTGGTTCATGTTAGCCATTTTCTCCCTTTCTCCCCTAATGTCCATGAGCACCACAAGAGCATCCTCGGCCGGACAGGGGGGGTAACAATAAGAACTCCGGTTGTCCTAACCTTCAAGAAGTACTTCTTCAAAGTACTATCAGCGAACTCTACCGTTACGCATCCGGTTTGAGTCCACGCTGACTGGCCGTAGTGCTCAGCTGACAGGACAATGGCATCTGGCGGAAAGACTGGGAAACTCGTCAAAACTGAATCACAAGGGTTTGAGAGCTTTATTCAGCAGCGCTTACCATCCAGAAGCTCTTCGTCAACTGGAAAATCGCCCTCAATGCTCGCTAGTCGCCCAACTTTCTCAATGACGATGTTAAACATAGCTTGGGATTGATGATGTGAGAGAATTTGTTGTTGTTGTTCATGTTAGGTAGCAACGATAACGGAGGTCCTATCTGAAGCGGGGGTGTTTGAAAAACTTTGGGCAGAAGTCGACTGTACAAGATGCACTGGGTGCTGGTTGGATGGCGGACGCGTACAAGTTGCCAGCCGCCGCAGCCAAAGGCAATACAGGAATCTGCCATTTCATTGGCTTCCTTGGGAAATGTACGCCCCTGCAGATTCTGGAACGGTCAGCGCAGCTGTCGGTACGGGGTAATTTCTCACGTTGGTTAACCATGACAAGAAGCCCCCAAGAAATCCCGCAGCAGCATGACAGACCATCTCACCTTTCCAGCACCCAACGGGCTATTCCCAGCGTTTACTAGGGCATGCCAGCACCCAACCACCTGTCCCTACTTTGTTTAAGCCTAGATTTCATTCAGCTCATTGTGGTATCAAATCTTGTGGTGAAAGGATACAAAATGTCGCAAGAGGCGTCCAGCATTGACCATGCAAACGAGGCACTGTGAGCGGAGCCGGATTCGCTGACTCTAGACGACGTACAATGCTTAAACTTGCTTCCTAGATACCCAGGGCAAATTGATGCGCAGGCGGCCGCGGATGATGGCCTCGATTCGACCGACCGAGCAGCTCCCTTGTATCTCCGCGCAACCTTGCTTCGCGCCAAATTCCGGGAAACGGCGCAGATGTCGTATCTAGATGAAGCCGTCAACGCCCTCCGAAGCGCGCTATCCGTGGTGCCGCAATCCGCCCCGCATAGGCCCCTCTTTTTGGACAGTCTCGCCTCTTGGCTAGGGGAGAAGCACGCGGCCGAAGGATCCCTTGACGTGCTACAACAGGGAATTGCAGCTTCCATCGAGGCAAAAGAGACAGCGGTAGCGGGCTCCCCATATTGGGCGTTGATTCTGAATAACCTGGGCCTATCGCTCGGCATGCGATATGCTAGGCTCGGAGGAGCGGACGACATCTTCGAAGGAATCCGCCTAATTAACGAGTCGATCGAATCCACACCTGAAAGCGATCCTAACCTTGCCATGTACCAGGCCAACTTAGGGCTACTTCTCGAACATCGCTACAACAGAGTGAGAGCCATGTCTGATTTGGTAGCGTCTGTGCAGAGCCTGAAAAACGCAGTCAAGACAACGCCGAGAGGAGATCCAGCATACCCGATGCGGCTGAACAACCTAGGAATGTCATACGGCCATCTGTATAGGAGAACGGGCGAGGTTGGCCGTTTCTATGATGCCATTTGGGCCACGTCCGAGGCTGTTAGGCTCGCCCCTTCAAAGGATCCGGATTTGCCGCTCTTTTTAAACAATCTCGGAAGACTGTATCAAGATAGGGCTGACAACACCGGGAACCTACAGGCTAGGGAAGACGCCATTAGACATTTGCGAGCGGCAGTGGCCACCGCACAATCACAGAACCCAGCCCACCCCGACCTCGCCATGATTTTGAACAACCTGGCAGGAGCTCTCAAGGAAAGATACCGAGCCGACCAGCTGCCGGGTAGCCTCAACGCGGCTGTTACATCGCTCCAAGAAGCCGTGGCCATGACGCCAAGTGACCATCCAGACCGCGCAGCACGGCTCCTTAACCTCGGGTCGCTACTGAAGAAGTACCCAAGAGGCGACGATGACCTCCGAGACGCCGTTTCCGTCTTGCAAGAAGCACTGGATATGAACGCTGCCCCTGCAATCTACCGTATACGGGCCAGCCGTAAATTGCTCGCGTGCTGCCTTCGTACCCGAGATTGGGACCGGGCCTACAAGGCCATGAGCCAAGCGGTCAGGCTTGTTCCTACGCTCGCCCCGAAGTCGCTCCAGAACGCCGACAAGCAGTATCTGCTGGGGCAAATTGTCGGCCTGGCATCTGATGCGGCTGCAGTGGCCCTAAAGGCAGGCAGAGGGCCGGTCGCTTCGCTCGAACTGCTAGAGCTGGGCCGCGGCATCATAACAACTTCGCTTGAGGACATCCGCTCTGATGAAGCTGGGGGCCTGCAGTTTATCGAACCTGAACTCGCAAGGGAGTTTGTCGCCGCCCGCGACGAGCTAAACTTCACGTCTTGGGATTCTGGCTCGTCAGCGGGTAGTCAGTCTCGCCTGTGGCAGACGGAACTCGCTCGGCGGCACGATGCGGTGCAAAAATTCGATCAGTTGCTCGAAAGAATCCGGGACCTTCCCGGTTTCAAGAATTTCCTGCTTCCGACTCAGGAGGACCTCCAGGCCGCTGCTCAGCATGGACCAGTAGTAGTCATCAACGTCAGCAAGAAGTTAGGTCGCTGCGATGCATTTCTCATCGAGCAACACCAGATACGGACGATAGAACTCCCTGGCCTCCGCTATCATGATCTTGAGATAAATTCGAGAGCGAAGGACCTAGGTCGGGTGGAGAATTTAGAATGGCTGTGGAATGCCGTCGCACGCCCCGTCCTGGACACTCTCGGCTTTGCACGGCCGCCGCCCGATGGAAACTGGCCCCAGGTGTGGTGGATTCCGACGGGAAGGCTCACTCGGTTCCCTATCCACGCGGCGGGACATTACCAAAAAGGGCCCCCATACGGTGTCCTTGACCTGGTCATGTCGTCGTATGCATCTTCGGTCAAGGGGATTCTGTCCAGACGCCGACTGAGGGGCCTAGCACAGGGGGACATCTGCCACAAGGCCCTCCTGGTCCGCATGCAAGACACTCCCGGACAGAGAAGTCTCCCCTTCGCGTTCCGTGAGGTCGAATCCCTCAAAGGTCTTCTCAAGACGATGTCCATTTCGTTTGTCGAACCTGGGCGGCGCAAGCCTGAAGTTCTGTCTTGCCTACCGGACTGCACCATCTTCCACTTCGCCGGCCACGGGCATACCGACGAGGCCGACCCGTTGCAGAGCTACCTGGTGCTTGAAGACTGGGCCGACGACCGGCTTACCGTGGCGGACATGCTCGCGCTCCAACTGCGGAACAAGGCGCCGTTCTTGGCCTATCTCTCGGCATGCGGCACCGGCCAGATCAAGGAAGACGCGCTCGTCGATGAGAACATCCACCTCGTTAGCGCCTTCTAGTCCACCGGGTTCCGCCACGTGGTCGGCACGCTGTGGGAGGTGCAAGACAATTCGTGCTCGGAGATATCGAGCATCACATACGAGACGATGCGCGAGTGCGGCCTGACAGACGCGTCTGTGTGCCTCGGCCTACACCGCGCGTCTAGGATACTGCGCGATCGCTGGGTTGGCGAGCGTGAAGCGGCCAGGACCGCGCCAAAGGCTGCGCAAATGCTGCAGGCACCATTGTTGGAGGGCCAAACCGAGGAAGAGGAGACGGCGCGGGATGGGAAGCTTTTGGTAGGGACTGGAGGAAAGGGCAAAGAGGGTGGGGAGAATGACGGAGGACTGAGTCGTGCGGATAGGGAGATGTTTTGGACTCCATATATTCACTTTGGGGTATAAACTGGTTCTGTACTGTCGCTGAATCTGGTCTGTACGAAGAATCACAGCTCTTCGTTTTCCTGCGACGGTCACGCGGCCCAAGAAACCTCATGTTGGATTAGTCCTGGCTTTGCCGTGGGTGGCGGCCTAATATTTACCTGGCCGTGCTTACACCCTAGGGTGGAAACTCTTCTCTTTTGGCAAAGGAAGAAAAGTGCACCTGCTTACATGCACCTATCATCCAACTGTCGCATCGATTGCTTGGTGTCAAAAATGGCGAGAGCTTGGGCGTGATTCAGAGGGGATTAGGGTGGCTTTGCGACACATTCATTGCTGGCGCTAGAAACTACCCCGCCCACCCCCCCCCAAATATGCATTTGTAACTCCGGCCGGTTTGGGGGTGGGGGGCGCATGTCCACGAGTATTTATCTCACCGCTCCACGCGCCCACCAATGCCGCTCGCCCGCATCGCGACCGCCGGTAGCCAGAGCATCAGAAAAAATGGCCGAACCTACCGCTGACGCCCAGAGATGGGCATTACTGATTGGGGCGGGATACTATATGTCGGGCGATGCGAGGAAGGATAGTTCGGGTCGGGTTGCGCAGTATGCCAGCCTTGGAGGCTGCGTCAACGATGTCGCCCTGATCGAGTGCTTTCTCAAGACCGAGCTTGGACTTGCAGATGAACATATCATCAAGCTTACGTCGACAGCCCCCGGCGACGCCTCCTGCAACAGACCGGAAGAGGACATCTCCGCGTGGCCAACCCACCACAACATTTCGCGCGCCTTCCTCGAGATCGGCGCCAAGGCGCGTCCGGGAGATTTGGTATACATACACTACTCTGGGCACGGCGCCCGCGTGCAAACGGCATACAGCGGCTTGAAGGGACCCCACGGCATCGACGAGGCTCTGGTCCCTGTCGATATTGAAGTGCTCGCCGATACGGGCGCGGACCAGGCCAAGTACATCCGTGACATCGAAATTGCCGGGTGGCTGCATTGTCTCGTTGACAAGGCACTGCGGGTGACGGTCGTTTTGGACAGCTGCCATGCCGGCGGCTCGGCACGACACAAATGGGAGCCTGTTACGCGAGGGAGTGGTCTCGTTGACTACTCCCTCCTGCCGAGCGACTTGTGCGGCGACGCTCTGTGGGCTCCCGGACCCCATTCCGCCGGCTCGAGGCATGGCGAGTTACGTAGGAACTGGCTGCTGGAGGCGTCGGGGTACACTCTCCTCGCGGCTTGTACGGCTTTCCAGAAGGCATATGAGCACACCTTTGCCGAAAGGCAGCATGGCGCCCTGACGTATTATCTCATCGATACTCTCCGAAGCGAGCCGGGCTCCCTGTCGACGGAAGCGCTGCTAAGCCGTATTTCGGCGAAGGTGCAAAGCTACTTCTCGGAGCAGACACCAGTCCTAGATGGAGATTCCACCATGGCCTTCTTCGGGATCGGTAGCAGAGCTCCCCAGGGCTACCAGCCCCGGATCTTGACCGTGGACCTTACAAAGGACCTTGTCGAAATTGACCACGGCGATCTACATGGCGTCCATAAAGGCGCCGAATATGCAGTATACCGGGACGGCACTTCCTCCGGCGAGGACAGAGTGGCAAGAATTCGCGTCACCAAACCCCAGGGGCTCAAGTCTGTCGCTACGTTCGTCAATTCGCCTGAGCATAGCGATCGGGCGGCGGTACGACCGGGGTTTCACGCTTTACTGCTCAAGCAAGCTCCGGAGAAGCTAGCGGGTGTCCGGTTTGCCATGGAAAGAGATAGATCACCGAGCGCGGAAGTGCGAGCTTGGCTGAAAGGCGTACAACACTACATCGAGCAACAAGCGCTACCGTCTTCGCTGTGGCGCCTGCTCCCCGATGAAAGTGACGAGAGTGATGAAGGCCATCCCGCCACATTTTTCGTTGCAATTACCAACGCTAGCTCTTACGAGCTGCTCGATGCATCACAGGTCCGCCTTCCCAACTTACCGAGTCTTCCAGTAGCGGATCCGGGATCCAAAGACAGGTTGCTGGCGTGCCTGAGCCATGTGGCCCAGTTTCGGTTAGTCCAGCGCTTGAGGCCCGATGCGGTCTCGGTGCTCAAGACCCCCTGCAGATTCGAGCTGCTGGGGAGATCGGCTGAACCGCCCCTGGACACGAGCCCCGAGGACATCGCTGGTGAACTCATCTTTCCTGCCGGCCTTCAGCTCGCGCCCTTTGAGGACGGCACCTACACGGTCAGCCACGGGGATGTCGTGAGCGTCGTATTCGAAAACCAGGGGCCTTCCCCCGTGCACGTGGCCGTGTTCGATCTGAAACCGCTGTGGGGAATCGACAAGCTGTACCCTGCAGGGGCTGGTACATCGGAGTGCCTTGGGCCATATGAGAAGCGCACGCTACCGATTCAGATGAATATACCAGCGAGGCTCTTGCGGGACGGACAGCTCGACATCACGGAGACGTTAAAGGCCATCGTCACTATCGCCCCAACGTCGATGCAGGCACTCGAGCTACCCGACATTGGCGACGTTTCTAACCGAGGCAAGCTTCCCGTAGACTTTGCAACTGAACTAGATCTACTCCTAGAAGATCTTTCACCATATTATCGTGCTGCCGCGCTGAAGTACCACCGGTCGAGCGGCTCGTGGCAGGCTTACGACATTAACATACGAACAACGAGCGTGTCAAGGATCCAGGGGGAATGACCAGATCATGGACAGCTGTTATGATGGCATCAAGCTTGAGATTCGCAATGATTAATAAGATGGGATTGACTAAGGGGAGAAGGCAGTGAGAAGGGGGGGGGGGATATTGAAGGGAAGAAAGCTGCGGACGGTCGCATTTTAGGGTTGAACATTATGGTTTCCGATATCAAGAGTATATCTACGGCGGCCATACTACCAGGTCATGCTCCCAGATCATGCTCCTAAACTCCATCTTTGTTTACCCACATGATATCTCCCCGCATGTCGACCTCTTCTTACAACGACCCGATGACTTGTTCCCTAGCGAAGAAACGGTTTGTTCTTAGACTACCGTGTGTATTTTGAAGAAGTATCTGAAGACCTTAGGGGACAGGCTGAGAGTTTGGCCCGGCAATAAAAACGATAAGCACAGTACAGTATCTAAACGAGAGCGGTTAGTCGGGGTGTCTTGTCTCAAGGGTGGTAGATGTACGTAGCGCCAGCAACTGCCAATTCTACCGTTTTAGGCTTCGTGAGCAAGGATAGGGCTATGACAAAAATGCTGGCAGCAGCAATCACAACCGCCAGCCGAGCCCTCGGGCTCTCTAGCGCGCTGCAGATAGCGACTGGAGCGAGAAGCAGACAGAGGATGGACGGAGCCAAGAGGGCACGAGCCACCCGGTGTGTGTAGGGCTTCGGGAAGATGTGAACATGTGGGTCTCTCGACAGATTGGGTCGCGACCGCTGGTACTGCTGTTGAGCATATCAGTCTGTTGACCGTGCCGGGGATGCACTTACCATGCCGAGGAATGCCAGACTTGCCGAGACCATTCGCTCAAGCCAAGAGACGACTCCATCATTCGGCTGTGAAAAGGTAAACAGGTCCTCGCTGTGTCCTAAGAATCGTGACTCCTCCCGGGCGATGCAGGCGTTTCCTTGGAGCCAATTTTGGAGGCTGAGGACGTGTTGTGATTCGGGACTTTCAAACCCCAATATGTGACTGCTGCGTTGGATCAACGCATCTGCGCCCAGGACTGTGTGTTAGGCAAGGCCAATGCGAACGGACCCAGAATGCGTACCATATCCAGCCAACGCATCTTCAATCTCCAAGATCACGGCCTCGCGCTCTGTGTTTCTATCCATCCTGCGGCATCCAAGGAACAACGGACGGGGTTCTTGGCCGTCGATGGCGTCCAACCTCTTCTCCAGAAACGATAACTTGTCCTGCCTGAGCAGGAGCAGCCGCACGCGAAGCCGGCTGAAGCGTCGGAAAGCTGTGAAGGCGTCGTCCGAGGCCACCAGTGCCGAGAATCTAGGGTACCCTTGGCGATAATCCTCGACTGCGACTCGTTTAATGCTGTTCTTCCGCCCCCCATGATCCGCATCCAGGTACTGGATAGAGTCTTACTTTGGAGGCCACCTCTCGCGTCTTCTTGCTTCACCTTCGACCTGCCAAGGGACCCGCCCAGTCGGCGCCAGAACATCATGGCCAGGAGGCACCGAGTAAAAGGATTCCTTTCCTGGCTCCGCTGCACGAGTGAGACGGCGTTATTCTCATCCCCCAGTTCAATATCGGGATGGCTGTTGGTGCTGGCCATGTTCGAGGTTGAAGAAGGGACTTACGGCCTATTCCCTACCAGCTCTTCTCGTGACGTGTGCCCGCTTCAATGTGATGGATGAGCGAGGCTCCTCTGACATATTCATGGCGGCAAAGACCTTAGAATCCTCTTGCAGGGGTTGGGCTGGGATGCCGAAAAGTCAACCTAGGGTACTTTGCACGGGGAAGGGGCTGTGTGTCGCTCTGAATGCGGGCAAGCGCGCAGAGTGTTTCGGAGCCTGACGGTTAGGTAGGTAGTCTGTACCAAAGACTTTACAGCTGCACTCTTTCTCCCCTATTGCACGGATGGCTTGATACCCGCAGCGCCTAGAGCATCTTTACAGTTTGGGTGTTATCGTAGACATGTCGAAGGGCGGATTTGGCTGTGCATTGGGTGAGGCAGCAAAGGCGTCCAAGCTAATGTCGTGGAACCGCGAGACCGCCTCGCCTTTCACACCCAACCGCCGTCCTCAGCGCCTCTCATTCGCGACAACCCCGCTCCTAGTTGCAGCACTTTGGATCGGCGTGCTGCAGGTCTCCGCCCGAACCAGCTGCGCGCCCGCCCCGCTGCGTTATCTCGTCTCGGAAGACACCCGACATGGTCCGCTCTTTGTTCGCGAGGCAGCCTGCTTTTCCCCTCTTTAGCCCATCGGCACCACATTTGACATCGCATTCGAGCCTCGGCTTGTTCCAACCATCCTGCAACTTCGCAACGCCCATGAAACTGCCATGACCCCCCCAGACGACTCTGGCCCAAGTCACTGGGCGGTGCTCATTGGTGTTGGGGTGAATATTAGTACCGTTGACAGAGACGGAGAGTGTTCAAGAACAGACCGGTCGCTGAGAGGAGCCGATCAAGACGTTGTTGCCGTCGCCGAATACCTCCGCACATACTCCACCTCCACAGATGTAGCCACGTTCCGGGTAGCTAGGTCTGCCTATGATGATGCCTCCGGCCGCCCAACCGAGGCCCAGGAGACGCTGCCCACGTACGATAACGTCTGCTCGAGCCTGAAACGAGTCATCGGCTTGGGGAAGCGCGGTCATCGCGTCTATATCCACTTTTCCGGACATGGGACTCGCCGGCTCCTTGATGGGGCAGTTGCTCTGGCGCTCTTCGACCCGGGGCGTCTTGGGACAAGGTACTTGTTTGGGTCGACGCTCAGAGGCGCTCTGCAGCGGATGGCCGAGCGAGGGATGCACGTCACGCTTGTCCTGGACTGCTGTTTTGCGGGAAGCGTCCTCCGCGGCGATGACTGGGATGGTGCCGGAGTTCGATTCATGGAATATGACGAAGCTGCCGATGTGGGGTCGCGCCACGATGTGTTCGCCCCGGATTCTGTGCCAGTTGGCACAGACCGAGGCTCCGAGATCAAGTTCGGCCATCTTTTGGATCCCGAGACCTACACGATACTCTCGGCTTGTGGACCGGACGAGGCATCCTGGGAAATCGAATTTGAAGGCGGAGCGCGAAGGGGAGCGCTGAGCTATTTTCTCATCGACTCGCTGGCGGCCTTGGGAAGACGCCGAGCCCAGGTCACAGACCAGTCGCTTCACCAACACATCCAGGCGGCTTTCCGCGCCCGATATTCACGGCAGACCCCTATGCTCTACGGAAAGGACAGACTGTCCTTTTTCGAGCAAGTTGCAATGCGTGCCGGAGAGTCTCTGGCCTCGGTATACCGGGAGGTTGAGGGCGGTGAACTTGTGCTCCTCGCTGGTCAAGCACACGGAGTTCACAAGGGCGATCTTTACCTGGCGTATCCAGTCTTTCCGCGCGGACAGGCCGCCGACTCTGCCGGCCTACCGCCACCACTCAAGCTGACTGTGGAGAAAGTTGATTGTCTTACGTCCAAGCTCTCCGCGACCGATCCGTCCGAAGCAACTCGGATCGAGCAAGGTTCAAGCTGGAAGGCGAAACTCGAGACATCCTTCTCCCGCCATCGCATCTTGGTCAGACTCGATACAGATGTGCAGAATGAAGCGGCGAGGAGCCTCCAGCACCACCCTTACCTCGAGATTTGCGGGGCGGACTTGCGACCCGGCCCGTCGGCTTTCCACGTCGGCGTCACGGACGAGCGCATATACGAAATCCGTAATTCTGCGTCTGAGAGAGTCCAAGGCGCACCGGAAATTGTCGCCGACGCGCGCGGGGCCACCGCACTCTGGGATCTGCTTGGGCACTTGGCAACGTTCAAGTTCTTCGAGGGGCTCGAAAATCCGTGCCCCAACCCCAGCTTCGAGAAGTCGTTCTCGCTGGACTGCGACTGCGCCCCCGGGCCGGACGGCTATCTAAACGTGACGCACGGAAGCGACCTGACGCTGACTTTCCGAAACCTCGACGACCAATCCAGGTACGTAGCCATCTTCGACTTCAAATCCTCCTGGGAAGTGTGCAACCTCACGTCCGAGGCGGGCCAAGATAGTTTCCTCACTGCCATGCCCAAGAGCGGACTGGACAGCGGCGAGATGGTGCTCCCTCTGGAAATGACGGTCGAACCCCAGCAGGGAGGGGACCGAGAGGCAACTCAGCAAACCAGCGACACACTTCGAATCTTTGTCACGAGCAGGCCGACCAGCTTTCCGGCTACGATACTGCCTCCGCTGGGTCAGAGTGGCTCTCGTCATGGCCCCGCGGATCTACAAAGGTTCATCAACTCGCTCACCGGGGATCCCGGTGGATCGCGGCATCGACAAGAGCCGTCCAGCGACTGGGCAGTCACGACGTTGCTCGTGCGCACGACACGTGAAACAGGAGAACGGAGCGGGCAATCGGCGACTCATCCCAAGACTTGACTATTTTGCTTCCTGATCACGAATTCTCTTCATAGGTTGCGCCAGTCCGCCGTCCGCAGTCCGGAACAGGCGGGCGCCCAGCCGGCAGTCCCACGACTTTAGCTGCCAAACTCGTCGTGCAATACCAGCTCATCTTTCGCGTACTGGTTCCCACCCTTTGCAGCGTTTCCATGCTCATCAGAAAGTGTATATTTTCCGCCCTCCGCGGCCTGAATATAATATGGTCCTTCACGGCCGCTCGTCGCCGACGACGACCGAATGTCGACTTTATCGCCCGGCGTGAAGTCGTAGCCACTCTCTCCGTAGCGGTCGATGAGGGGCTTGTCCCCGTCCCGGGGGAAGACAAAACTCGGTCGCGGTTCCGGGTTCCTGTGGCGGACAAGCAAAAAAAGTCAACAGATTGCCCCTTTCCTCTACCTAGGTAGCCGTCCATCTTGAAACGAGACGCACTCTTCAGAGCTCATGTTTGCTATTTGGGATACGGGGCTGCAGTGGTAGCGGGCGATTCCGTAGATTTACGTCCGTCGACGGGCGCAGAGACACTCGGAGGGGATGGTGATTTTTTTTTTTTCGCTATTAGAACAAATGGTTTGGACCAGGGACAGCAAATTCCCGCGTGTGCGATAAGCTGGGGAGGTGCAGCGCGGGCTAAATATAGTTCAAACGTAGGCAGGCACTGGGCCGCGGACCGCCGCCGCTCCAATCGTCCATCGGCCCGCCATCGGTCCCTGTGCATAAGGCAAACAGCAACCCAACAAAACTAAGCTCAGTTGCCTCAGACCTGTGGCGCCGCTGATTTTTGGGGTTCATTTGAGGCCCCTGCAGTAGAAGTCGCGGTCACCAGTAAGTTCCCCCGCGGACGCCCTTTGAAGTCGGCTACGGCCGAGGGTAAGACTAAGAGAGGAAACGCATCTGAGCTAGGAGTCGTGGAAGCTGCCGCCCTCAATGCTCTCGGAACGAACGGGCATGGCCGCCAAACCTGGCACCAGTTCAATTACAAAACGCAGTTTGTATCGGCTGGTACATACAACGGACTTATCCTTTGGGAAAGCCAGCCAACAGTTCAGAAGGAAAGAAAAAAAAAATGAATGGTACAGGAAAAAAACTTAGACGCCAAAATGAACATAAGGTGCCCAGTAGAGTGGGCTCGGTCTCTGTCTCGGCCTAGCACTCCCAAAACAGAGCACAGCATCCCTCGGGGCCCTCTCTGCGCCTTCGCCCTGGTTATCCTGCCCGCCGCCAGGGTTCTCGAATAGCCCTTTCTCAGCATTGGACGCGATCCATTGGGCGCGGAGCTCCCTGGTCGCACGATGAAGCCCTTCGCTGACCGAAGCGTTGCTCATGCCTCGCTTCTGTATCCACTCGTAGGTCGTCGTCGCTACGTCCAAGCACGAATTGTCCTTGGCCTCCCACAGGGTGCCAATCGCGTGCCGGAAACCGGCGAGCTGATATGCGGCGACCAGATGAAGCCCTTCGTCGGCGAGCCGATTGTTGGCGATCCGGCCGGTCCCGCACGCAGAGAGGTAAGCAAGAAATGGCGTGCTCGCCCTCCCAAGTTCCGCCTCCAAAAGGTCGTTCACTGTTAGCAGCTCGTCGTTTAGAAGCAAGCCGCTTTTGAGCGGGTTCAGCGGGTCCGCTAGCCCGTGGCCGGCAAAGTGGAAGATTTCGCAGCCCTGCAGAGAAGCGAGGACCTCTTCTCGGAACGGCCGAGGGCGGCTCACTTGGAACTTGACAGGGGAGTCTGCATTGTTGTCGAAACTCTCCTCCAACTTTCTGACCTCCTGCGACGCGAATGGGAGATCGCCCCAGCCCGGCGTCTCTTTCATGCCTACAAGAATAGCCTTGCGTGTTGACCCTGGCGTCGTCGTCCGTTCAGAGGGCCGCTTCTGAAGACTATGTAGGAGGGCGCTAATCGAGAGGCTGTATGACGAGACTACCCGATCGAGCACGCTGTGGGTATCGGAACCGCCGTGGAGATACCGTCCCGCGGCGTGGATGGGGAGTCCAGTCAGGAATCCGGTGGGAACCCACCACACACGGGGCCAGCAACAGCTGTCGTCAAGAGAGAGGGGTTGGGTATACCCCAGCGCGTCAAGAACTGGCCCGGCAATCGTTTCCCACAGCCATCTAAGCAAATCCAGGTCCACCAAATTCCGCAGGACACGGCACCTCACATCATCGCTGCGAAGGCGAGGTAGCGGTATGACCCTGAGCCGCTCCTTCTCGATGACCAAAGCATCACAGCGGTAGTCGCTGACGTTAATGATCACGACGGGGCCCCGAACTGCAGCAGCTCGTAGCTCGCTCTCGGGGGGTGGGAGGAGAAATTGATCAAAGCTGGGTAACCTCCGGATGTCCTGGATTGTTTGCTCCAGATCTCGGCCCACCCTGTAATAGGTATCGGGGCGAGTCTGCATCCGCGATATCGAGCTGCTCAGTTCAGCGCGAAGATTGATGTATCTTTCCGCGAGTTGAGGGTGCTGCTGCTCAAGATCGGACATGGCGGTATATTTCTCGTTCAAAGAACCGAGGATCAACCCGCGACCGGTTTCTAAAAGCCTAATTGCCTCATATGTGGTCTTTCCCGCCAGGAGCGCAATTGCCGCCGCGTCAGAGGCCATCCCGCCAGCACCTTTAAGGAGATGTTGTTTATCTGCAGTTGGGAGAGATCGGGGTGCGATAAGCAAGATCAACGAATTTGTGGTCACAGCAGCATCGTAAGCTGATTCCCAGTCTCCGGCTCTTGCGTATAATCCGAGCAGTGCTGTGCTTGGCCGTAAACGATCCATGAGAGCGGATGAACGGTGCTCGAGAGCCTCCTGAAGCAACCGCGTGGCCATTTTGGAATCCTCTATTGCTGCTCTCCTGAGATGTCGGGTGAGGTATGCCTGCCCGAGACTGTAAAGGTGCAGGGCTTGGTCTGGGTCGCCATCGGGGGTGATGTCCACGGCTTTCTGGTAGTGCTGAAAGGCGGCCTCCAGATCCGCCTCGACTCCTATTTCCGAAATCCACTTGTCCTGGTATGCCATTCCGAGACAATAATGCAGTTTCCCCTCAGCCGGGCGTTGGTGACCTGCAGCATCGAGGCCCTTTTGAAACCACTGAATAGCGTTTTCCAGGTCCGCCACATCCCTCGTTCTTCGGAATCTATCCTGGATTCCTGAGCCTAGGTTTTGTAAGAGACCCGATCTCTCTAGGCCTAAGCCGTTATCTGATGTTGCCAGATCGAGAGCTTCTTGGGATCGTTGGATGAACATATTGAGATCTGCCGCCGCATTTGTTCTTCTATACTGCTCCGCATGCGTAACCGCAATGCTCTGAAGCAAGCGTGCTCGGTCGCTAGGGCGGCCATCTAGCGGAGTCATGTCGAGAGCTGCCTGGGAGTATCGGATCGCGGTTTCTAAATCTACCATGGCGCGTGTCCTTTGGTATCTATCCCGGTATGCCATCCCGAGAGTGAAGAGCAGCTCTGCATGGTCCGGGAGGTAGAAGTCTAACGATAGACCGAGAGATTCATGATAGAGGTTGAGGGCTCTTTCTAGGTCCGCGATGCTTCCCGTTCTTCTGTGCCGCTCGTGGTACTCAATCGCAAGGTCTCGGAGATGAAAAGATTTGTCTGTATGATCTTCCGGCGTCCCATCGACATTTTCTTGGGCTTGCCGGATCGCCATCTCTAGGTCTTCCATTTTCCCGTTTTCCGGTATGTTTCGTGGTTCTCCACCTCTGGATATTGCACCCCAAGAAGACGTTCTGTGACAGGCTGTAATAGCTTCAGATCAAAATTTGCTTAAAACCGAAGTCAGCAGATGGCAGGGAACCTGGATAAGAAAGCCGGGCCGTTGTTCTTGAGACCGTCGTATTTTCGATGGTGTCAAGCAGACCGCGGGGCGAGGCGGACGGCGTCGGTGCCCAAGGTGCCCCGGAATGACGCACGGACGCATATTAACCCATGTAGCTTACGTTATCGTTTCGAGGGCGGGGTTGCCTTAGTTGTCAGGTTCTCGGTTGCTACTTGGACTTGGCAACTAGGGTAGCGGTAGCGGTACAACCTGCACCCGAGTAAGGCTCAGACGGCAAGGCAGGACTCCTTAGGTGTTAACAGCAGGGAGCAAAGGTCGCCACAAGATCCGGACCGGCGCAGGGCCGAGGGAGGCGGATTGGAGGGCGGCGCGGAGGCCTTTGAGACGGCGTGACCTCACACCCGGACATATTCCGCCCCACCACCCTCGGGATTCAAGTTCCATTCTATCCACCAACCCCATAGAATTTAGATACAAAAGTCGGGGCTTACACCTCCTGAGACTGGTGAATACGATCCAACCCATGAATAATCATTTCCTCCGCCTGCTCAACGACAGGGCCGGGGTCTGCCCGTCTCTGCGCTTGGGGGGCCTTTCCCTCGCTTCCTCAGCTTCAATTATATCTTGCAGCCGCGCAAATTTACAGTTGGAATTCTCTTTGAATCTCTTCTTCGTGCGTGACTTTTGGGCATCTAAATCTATTTGCAAGCCCTTGGTTTTGCGCCTAAAATACGCAATCTCAGCGTTCTTCTGGTCGAGAGTGTGACCTGCCTTTGCAAGGACCAACCTATTGGTATGATTAGTAGGGCAGACATGGTCTCTAGCCAGTTGCAGAGCCTTCCGAATACCGTTTAACTGTTGAGGGGTCGTGATAACTGTGCCCTTTGCGGTTGAGCGGCGGAATCATGGCGTTGAGCATGCCGTGCGCGGCCATGTTTGTGATGTTGCGAGGCAGTATGCCTTTCGAGTCCAATTTCTCCCGCAAACGGCGGCGGAAATCCTGGTACGCAGCCTGAGTAGAACTGTGTACTCTTATTGATTCCAACGGACACCTCTCTTCGATTTAACGTGTGGGTTGCGGCTTAGAAAGCGATCTATCCATCGTGCAACGCCTGAATGATCGCCTCTGGCAATCCCCATTTCTTCGCTGTCTCCCGAATATGGTTACCATCACGCTCGTTATTGACGGCTGACTTAATTAACTGCTCACGCACAGAAGCCATGGAAAATCTGGTGTGGTTTGCAGCAAAATAGACAGAGTTGTGATGTCGAGAAGCTGGATGGTGTGAGGTGAGTCCGGATGTAGGTCACGCCTTCTAGTGAGTAGAGAAATCTTCCTTTGCGAGAGCCTCTTTAGCGTTGTGTTCTTGAAGGAGCTTGTAGCTACAGGGTGCGCCAAACTGGGCCATGAATTGGCGTCTGCACGGCTTAAGCTCATGATGTTGTTTTTCAGGCACATATGTACCTTACCTACCCAGCTTTATAGCCGGCCTTTAGTCACAGATGTTATCCCACGGCACTAACTCGCATCCGTACTATTAACAATATGTTAAAATCTGGTAACTAAAGCTACTAATAGTTACATCCTAGTTAGTGCTTCTAATAAAGGCTTTTAATAAACAGGAGATCAATGTAAGGATGATCGTCAAGGACAATGAATATTACCAATCGGAGCAGATTGCAATGTGATACATGAACTAGACCTTACAGAAGCAAAGTGTTACCAGGTGTGCTTCACAGGGCGTTAAAACAGCCTGCAGAAGCCTGGAAGGCTTCTGTAGTACAGAAGGTTCCAGAGCACTTACAGGAAGGAAGTGCTCACACAGTCGGCCGGAGGCCTACTCGTCACACACGGAACGCCCTGACACCCTGATCGGCAGCCCTACGAACCTTGATTGCGCTGATCGCCAGGAAGGTTTCACATCAAGCCGTGATGGCTCGGAACGAGCCATCATTTAGGAGTCATAGAATGATTCGGTCCCCAGAGGACCTCAGTATTAAATGGCCATTACAGGCCCAGAATGTATCTCGAAAGGGCAAGGACCTTCAAGGCCATAGTCAATTATTGCGTGGTTCAAAATATATTTTTTCAGTGCCCACAGGGCCACATTTCGTTCCAAGCCGCAACCTTAGGGGCCGTGGTTATCCCTTGTCACAATACTGCTGTAGTCGCAACTGAAGGCCTGTAGTACAGAGCTGATAAGAACACTCACAGTGACCGCAGGGCACGGTGAAGAAGAGGTCGCAACACTAATAGTGCTGGAAACAATAGGTGGAATTGCTTGTGTCTACTAATCTAGCCACAGGAGAGGAGAGGGCCTGTTATAGGCTTGTGGGTGACTTCTAAAGCCTTCTACTAATAATACAGAACAAGAATAGTGCTTGCCTAAGCGCTGTGGGGCTGGTGTAAGCACTGTAGGGCCAGTGGAGACTCTGGAAGGTATAAGCGCTGCCGGAGACAGCGATCGGCAGCGCTGCTTACAAATCAACCCCCTCTAGAACCTTCTAGGTTTCAGTGAGTCACAGTGGGTTCACAGGGGGTTCCGAGGGTCTTAGAACTTTGGCCGCGGGGCACGGAGCCGCGGAACCGCGGCTGCGCGGTACAGAGCTAAGTCCAGGGTACGCTTGCGTACCCTGCACCCCCCTCTGGACAACAGAGGGTTGTAGCAACGTAGGGGCTACACTACAGTAGCTATAGAGGCTATATCTTAACAATTATAACGTTAATTAGTTATAAACTGTTTCGAATATATTATAACAGTCCCTTCTACTAGATCTAGGTTTCTTTAATATTATTAAACTTCAGGAACTAACAGAACCATGTAGAATAGTTTAGAACAGTACTATTCCATTATTATATTAGTTAGTTCCACTTTACAGAAGGCTCTAGAATTCTTCCAGAGCCTCCCACAGCCTACAACAGGCTCTCTCCTCTCCTGTATCTAATTCTAGTTAAGCAAGCAACTTCATTCTACTCCAGTCATTATATAAGGCACTGCCTTCTGGATCCTCTTGTTTCCAACCTTAATATTCGCTCTGATACCTTTATTTACAGTGGCACTGCCCTGTAACTCAAGCCTTCGTTTGCTTCCTACAGTGCCTACGGCACTGTAGTATGGCTTAGACCAGCACGCACTTCTTCCTCTAAGCCACAGCCACTGTACTACAGCCCTATGGGTTCCTAAAGTTTAACATATAGTTTATCACTTTTTTAACTTTCTACCTTTATGTAAATAACGTCGTAATATTATTATCTAAGGTTTACGCACGTAATTACGTAATCTTAAGTTCTTACGTAAGGGAAGTAGTTATAAGAGACCTTAAGTTTAACGTGCTAGTAATATGTACAGTTATTATATACGTAATTAATCTATAATAAGTTTATATAATTAAGGTGGTTAATGTGGATAGTAGGGGTTAAGATTTAAGTGTCTGGAACGGGGGTTACGATACTTTAATCCTTTTCTTCCGTTACTTACTTCTAAGGGTATCGTTTCTCTTAAACCTCTTATTAGAACCTAAGTCATAATATCTTAGCATTTTCTTCCATAAAATAGCTTTTTTTAATAAGCTTATATTCGAGTTTATTAATAAAGCGAACATTCTTATAAAGTTATATCCCGATTTTAAAAGCTCTCGTTTCGGACTTTATAATAATTACCTTAATTTAAAAGTCTTGCAACTTATCTACTAAGCCCTAATAAGTAGTCTTTAACTTTTAAATCCTCAATTAGTGTTCCTTTTACGAGGTTTCCTAGCAGACTTTAACTGTTTTAGTTTTAAGTATATTAACCTTTATCTTAAGGAGTTAACTAAGTTATCCTTCTTCTAAGCTAATAAGGGTTTAAATTTATTTAATGTGCTTAAAACGCTTAAGTGTTTCTAGTTCCAGTTTGGAATAAAATGCTGGTTTTTCTAACTCAATTCTTTCATTTTATTCCCTTTCACTTTCTAATGTCTTCTTCACTTCTTTAATGGCTTAAAATACTAGCTTTTTAACTCCCTTTACTACCTTAATAAAGTCTAAGTCCAGGTCCTTCCTAGACTTCCTTAGCTCTTAAGCTTACAAGGTAAAATTTTCAAGACCTGTTACTACTACTTAAAGCTTCTTTTTTTAAAGTTAGTCTGTAGCGACCTGCATTTCCAGTTTTTCCAAGTTTCCACCTTAAAGTCAAGCTGTAATGACTTGCACTTCCGTAACTAACTTATTTCCTTTAAAGTCTAGATACTTTACATTTTAAGGGAACTGGAGTTCCTCTTCTTTTTCTTTATCCTCCTTATCTCCTACATTATAATCGTTTATCTAAAAGTAACCTTCTTTATTACTTATTATTCGGACGTAAATATCTCTTAAATTAAATCTAACGTGTTTTGCTTTATTTAATTAGTTTCTAACTAACTCTCTTCGCAGAGGGGTATTACTATGCTATATAACCCTTTTTATTACATTTAAAGCACTAGACTTAAGATATATCCTTAAGTAGCTTCTGCTATGGCTACTGCTAAGGTTTTTTACAGTTAAGTCGATTTTACTAGTTTACTATCTTAATATCTATTAGACTGGAGTAAGTTTTGTAAGCAGTGCTTTAATCCTAATAGTTAGCTTAGAAAGGTTTTAGTATATTTTTTCTATTAATTATAAAGAGAGCCTTATACTAGTACTAGCCCTTATTTTCAAATTATTATTTAAATAGCTAGTGAACTGGTGCGGTGACGTAATAGGGAAGAAACTATAAAGAGAGCTACACCCACAGAATAATATAGTCAGTCTGGAAAGCCGACCCCCAGACTACTGGTCCTCTAATCAGAAGGACACAAATGCAACTAACATAGAAAAACAGATACGTACTTAATATAAAATAAAACCTAATATATAACAGTACCTAGCATAAAACAGAACCTAGTATAGAATAATAAAGGAAACGCAACTGTTGATCAGGTTATCTTCCTTCGATCGAAGGGCCAGAATGTCACTAAGCTTTTAATAAGAGGTCTTTGTGGTGAAAATCGTTGGATTGATAATTGTTAAAAGAACCACGGTTTAAAGAACCACGCGGCGCGGCTCCTTTTTAACGGTGGCACGCACTAGAGAACGCATCGCTATGTACATAAACGGCTACAGTAATATTACATACAGAGCCTAAAAAGAACGACAGGGTCAGCCTAAACAAACGCCTTAAGTTAATGGTTTAAGTATTTATATAATAATCGTGTTATAGAGTGTAAGTAATTGTTAAATGGTTAAAATTCCCTAGGCCTCTGCCTAGTGCGTGTTAAGGCATATTATTACTTGTACAGGTTATCCTATAAGGTCTGCTGGTTACGTAGTGACGAGTTATGCAGGTTATTATAATTTCTCAGATAGAAAGGAAAAAACGGTAGTTACGTAGTGAGGGATAGCTACTGTTATGTATAGGGGTGCTAGTGTTTTAAAATTAGGTATAGGTTCCTTATAACATACTGGCTTATTTATAGTTACGGTAAGTATAGCTGGGGCAAACCTCGGCTCAGGTGACCTTCAGTGCAGTTCACCCCCAGCTTAGGATTTGTGACTAATCCAGACTTAGTTAGAAATCGTCGTGGGGTGGTGACTAAAGAGGTAGTTTAGGTGTCTAGCACCTTGGTCCGGTCAGAATTCAGACTTTGGTTGCCTTCTCGCAACTCACCGTCGTTATAGAACGATAAATAGGCTGGCTGAGTTTGTGTTGGGTTTTTACAACCCTAACCCGGCCAGTGTGGTTAGAACAGTGTGGCTGGATCCACGCAGCCGCTCCGCGGCTGCATCTGTGGATCTGCACAGCCAAGAACGCCAGACTCCACTGCCAACCTCATATTCAGTCAGCCAACCTCGCTTCGCAGAAGCGAGTGTGGCCAATGCACTCTGTGCACTGGCTACCCTCACGGCTATAATAACACGGCTTCCACTCTCGAAGATAGAAAGAATTAATCACCTTCAACACACACTGTTTTCCAATGCCTTGACCCCTTTTGCATTTTAACAGTTTGCCGTTCTGTATCGTCTGAGTCGATGTAGGACACCAACTGAGCCGTTCCCACAACCTGCTGCACAAATGGATCAAGAGCAAGTACAAGGAGGGTGATAACGGCTCCGACCGATGCAACCGAGTAGACTGTCATCCTAAGAAGGATGATGCGACGGGTAGTTTGAACATTTTAAGTTGGTCTTGGATGCTGCATTTTACCCGAGTCCACCCACCTCAGGGGTTACTACGCTATTGCCGCCGCCTATAGTTGCGCAGTCTTGCCCAAAACTTTCTTCCCCAGTCCTACACACGATCGAAATATATATTGACATTTTTTATTGACGCTGACCACTTCGCTAAATTCACGTTCTCACTCGTGAAGCATAGTCCACACCATGCGCAAGCATTGTTGTAACCCTACTAAGAGAAACTACCGAAAGAACCTCCTACGTGGTCTTGGCACCGTGGCTGACCAGGTACCTCATCACGGAGAGGTGGGCCGGCTTGTTGCTTTGGGACGCCAACATGAGGGCGGTGTAACCGGTCTTCTCGACCGCGTTGATCTCCTCTGGCGAGTGCTTCAGCAGCTTTTTGACGCAGGCCAAGTGGCCGTTCTGGGCTGCCTGGTGTATGGGGCGCCGACCGGACCCCTTGACAGAGAGCTGTTTGGCCCCAGCGTCCAGGAGGCGTTTGACAATGCTGGAGTGCCCCTGTTGGGCGGCGAGCCACAGCGCGGTGGCCCCGTCCTTCTCCTCGGCTTCGATATTGACATGGCTGTCTATCAACAGGTTGACAAAGGGCAAGTGACCGTCCTGCGAAGCTAGCATCAACGCACTCCACCCGTCGCCTTCGCGGGCGTCGACATCACATCCCTTGTCGATGAGGTGCTGTCCCACCACGACATGACCGGTGGATGCCGCAAACTGCAGGCCGGTTTTCTCGTCAGCGCTGGCTGTGTTCACGTCTATTCCACGATCAAGAAACAGCTTGACCAGTTCTAGATTTCCCGACCCACAGGCCAGCAGAAACGGTGAGGGCTCCGAGTCGTCAAAGCTGTCGGCTTCGGGCGTGATGCTCGCCTTGTATTCCAGGAGGACCCGAACAGCTTCGAGGTGTCCGTTCGCCGCCGCTTGATGGATGGGCTGTCGGTTGCGCTCATATGGCGTCACGTCGACCCTGGCTCCGGCCTTCAGCAGCTCGCGCATCAGTTCGGCGTTGCCGTTCTGGGCCGCGCTCCAAAGGGGCGTTGTGCCGCTTTCGTCGTCGGGGTCACAGTCCGCCCCCTTTTCCAACAGCAGCTGCACCGTCTTGAGGTGGCCGCCTTGCGCTGCTTGGTGGATAGGGCGGCGCTCGTTTGTCCCCCATTCCGCTTCGAGATCGATCTTCTTCTTCTCCGCGGTGCCGCGGTCAAGGATCATGCTGACGATCTCGTGGTGTCCGCTCTGGGCGGCCAGCCACAACGGCGTGACACCCGAGTTGTCAACAGGGTCAGGGTCGGCGCCGTTCTGCAACAGCATCTCCACTACCTTCGTATGTCCGTTCTGGGCGGCTTGGTGGAGTGCAGTGCGCTTGTTTTCGCTCTCGGGGATGTTGACGTTGACCTTGTGCATTATCAGCAGTCTGAGGATGTCGATGTAGCCGCCTTGTGCGGCGATCCACGCCGGCCCGATGTTGCCCTCGTCGAGGGCATGCACGCACTCCGCATTGGCATCCACGAGGAGTTTTGTGCCTCGCAACGAACCCGACTGGACCGCTTGGTGGATGGGCTGCCTTGACGGCTCGGCAGGGGCTGCGATGCACCGAGACATTTGACGCAAGGGGGTTTGCCGCGCCGGTGCTTGGGAGGAGCCGCCACCACCGCCGACCATGTTGTAATGGTTGACTTGGAAATTGGCCTGAGGATTCTGCGTTCCTCCGAGAGCGTTGAACGGCTGGTGTTGACCACCAAAAGCCGAGGGCTGTGGTGTCTATGTGCAATGGCGTGGCAATGTCAGTGGCAGCAGACTAGCTAGCAGTGATGATGCCCGGCGTGTTCTGCATTTCGGATAGTACATACCTGCATGTAGCCAGACGAGTATTGATGGGCCAAAGGTGTGAAGAAAAGATTGTTGGGGGCCGAGGCCGACTGGAAAAGGGAGTCTTGACCGAAAGTTTGCATCTCGCCCATGGGATTGAAACCCGAGTGAAAACCAGCCAAGCCTGGGTTGTGATTGGCACCCGTAGGGTTGTACAGGTCCCCAATTTGGCCATTGTAATATGGCACTACCTCGGCAGCGCGGAGAGTTGGGTGCGGTTGTGCGACTGGTTCTGTACCTTGATGTGGTTAGGTCTCATCTCAGCGGGCCATTGCAGGTGACAGGAGAGGTACTCGCCTGGCTCAGAGCTGGAGGCCCGCTGGTCCATCCGCCTCTTGTTTTTGCGCAAGCCCCATCCGTTGAACCGGATTTTGTACTGTTGCTCGCTGTGGCCGGTTAGTGGCCGTCTCCCTGTTAGAAATCATGAATTGCCGCTACTTGCCTTGCGCTGAAGTCATGTTTCTCGGCCATATAGGTGATGAGAGCGTCCAACTTCATACCACGGTCGATGTACATCTTTCTGATGGTTTCACGATGTTTCTCCCATTTTGCATCTGGCACTGGGTCTGCCCTCTCTGCCCTTTGGGATATGGGAATGCCCTGAAAAGAATCCATTCAGAATTTTGCAACCAGGGCTCCAGAAAAACTAGCGCACTACCCGGTGCTGAGAGCAACTCGATGAGGTAGGTAGTGGTGGGTGCCGGCGACGTGTCCAAGATAGGTGGTGCCGAGGTTGCCGAGTGCAGCGTCTGGGACGGAAGTCGTGCCCTTTTCTGTTTCGGATGGAAGGGGGAAAATCTGCACATCTAGAGCATTATTCTGTTTGGTTGGTCTGATGATGTCCCTCTGTTCCGTGGAGCGCGGCGGCCGAAATTTGAGCAACGAAGCAAACAAGGGAAAACGAACAAAAACGAGGCAGACGAGGCGGATTGCCGTTTGAGTACTCTAGGACCTGTGACTGGACTCTTCAAGTCGAAGGTTCCATTTCAATTGGCAAAGAGGGGGAAGTTTTGGACCAGACGAGTCCTGGCCAAAGGAGGCGGTGCTCTGTCACTGCTTGTTGGCAGTTCTCGTGAGGGTAGCACAAGTCTTCTTCAGAGGCGGCCAAACAAAAAGTTTTGAAAGTTTAAAGTCGCAGCCGGTCTTAGGGGGTGCCGATCACCCTTCCTCAGGCACACTAGGCACCTCGAGTACTGTCGGGCGTATTTCGGAGTGAGACAGAGTTCCTGCTGCGCCCCGCCTCAGAATACTTTCACCCAATGCCTGCCCGGCAGCCCTGTGGCGTTGGGCATATTCCGGAGGCAGCCTAGCAGCCATTGTAAAACTTTCTACAGGCTCAAACTTTTGTTGGTTGCCCTGCGAACATGACTCCTCATTTGTCCGCCTTCGTCTCTCTTGCCATTCATGCCCAACTCAATTCGACGGCGCCCGGGCAGGCATCCACAACTTGTTCTTACGTTTGCTAAGAAATTCGACTGCAGACCTTTTATCCCTTGGCGGCAGGTATTAGGTATGTCTCTCGCGCCTCTTCGGACGTCTTCCTCCAGGTTCCCCGAGACAACCGACTACATAGTTGACTCTCTCGCTTCCATTGCCACAGATCACAAGTTCCAACCTCAAGTGCCACACAGGCCCCCGCTTAGCTGCCTCAGGCTTCTCCATCCTCGCCATGCACGAAAGGACACCCAGCCCGACGCCGCTGGCGTGGCTAATGGAAGGGCGCCGAGTTAATGCGGAGGCTTCACTTCGCACGCCCGAGTCCATTTCCCAGCCTTACCAAGAGGTTGATGGCGACAGCAGCCCTCGAAAGCGGAAGGACAGAGAGACCAGCACCGAGCCAGATATCAATGGAAAGAAGCCACGTACCTTGAACACGCCCGCAGATGTGGAGGGTGGTCACACTTCGAGCGCTAGCAACAGCGGCATGAGACTTGGCAGCAGGTTCGCGGCAAACCCAAGCGGTGGTATGGTAGAAGGAGAAGGCCAAAACCTCGACACAGCCATTGACCTTACTGCAAGCGGCATTACTTCCCCCAAGGAAAGCCTGACCTCACCAACGACGCCCCCGGAGCCACCTACAGCCACGTTCCCACGCCGCCCTCAAGCGTGTCAGTGCAGCATGTGTGGAGATTCTGAATCGGAGGTGGACGAGGAATTCGACAACCGTGTGATTAACCCCGGTATGAGACCCCACCAACATGATGCCCAGCGTACCTTACGTTGTTCCCCTATGCTAACTAGCCGCAGAGAACTCAACCACTACGTTCAAAGATATCCATACCAGCCCAGATACCGTCAAATGTCTTCGGCTCCTGACTATCTTCCTCCGCGACCCAGCAGCTTTCCAATTTGGCGTCCTGTCTCGCCATGCGTCCTCTGGCGTCCTGCTCTACGGGCCACCTGGGACGGGCAAGACCATGCTCGCCCGGGCTCTGGCCAAGGAGGCTGGCGCAAGGATGATTTCCATCACCATGGCTGACATCCAATCCGAGTTGGTGGGCGTGGCCGAGAAAAAGATCCACAGACTGTTCAGCTATGCCCGCCGCCACCACCCTTGTATCATCTTCATCGACGAAGCCGACTCCTGTTTCCGGTCTCGGTCGGCAGAGCACGCCGCCCACCATCAGATAACCTTCTTAAACCAGTTTCTCACGGAAATGGACGGCGTCGATACCCATGCGTCAGCCAAGCCCATCGTGGTCGCAGCGACAAACAGGCCATTCGACATCGACGAGGGCATTTTGCGCCGGCTCGGGAGGCGTATTATGGTTGACATTCCCGACGTCCGCGGCCGTGAGGAAATCCTCAAACTGCACCTAGACGGCGAGAAGCTGCACCACGACCTCGACCTCGCTGAGATTGCGCGGCACACCCAGGACTTCACAGGCTCGGATATCCGCGACCTTGTTTACCAGGCGGCTATCGATGCGTTGCTGGAGATACACGGCGATGAGGGCGAGCAACCGCACGATGAGAAATTTGCTGAGACGAAGAGTGGCGCGAACCGAGTTATTGGAAGGAAGCATTTCCTGAGCGCGAAGAAGTCCGTCTCCGCAGCTCCCAAGTCTGATCTAGTGGCGAAGATTTCTGAGTTCCACACAAAATATGGAACGGTAGGGGGCGCAAAGGGGAATGTAAAGATTTCCAAGCAGGGCAATGGCTCAAGGTAAGGTTGTCCCATTGGGAAAGCAATCGTATTTCGCAAGTTGTTCAACTGGTCGGTAACGCTGTTCGCAATTCTATTGAAATTGAGATATTAGCATTGTATTTCTAGATACCTATTGTCGTTCTCCCGCATGCGGTAGACGCTTCCCGTGTCGTCATTTGGGTAGTTGGTCAAATGGGGTCGCATCCTAGTAGGTGTGCATTTTACCTCGATTCAGAAACATGGCCATTCCTATGCCTTCTCTTTGATATCTGCCAACAATACAATAAAGTACTGGTTTTCGCCTCTGAGCACGCAAAGCATTTGGTAAAGAATTTCCTTGTCAATGTTCCAAGAGACACGTTCAAGTGTGTGGTCTTTTCAATGCGAGGGATATCTATAAGTATCACTGGAATTGACTACCTCTCACTAGGTACGTTTCCCGCTTCCCCTTTAAATGTGCAAAGTTGACTGCAATCTTGGTTACGCCGGTGACCTGCTCAACTGGTCCGATCAGCTCTGTGTTTCCTCCAACCAAGCACCCGTTCCCATTGGAGATTCTGACTTCAGCTCAACCACCAAAACCTGTCCACCAACCAGAAAGTAATTACCAGGTAATGAATGTACGTGATATTCAGAGTTCTATGACAAAAAGATATTTGAATGTCAATGTCCCATTCCTCTATCCCAAGTCAGTCTGAATCCAATTTAGCCTACGCCGTCTCTCATATTTAACATCTCAACACCGATGGCGGCAACACAGGTTTGATGCATGAGTCTAAAATATGAAATTCCTATTTCCTTTCCGCCATCCTCGCCCACTCTTTGTCCCATTCGGACATATTTCCCTTGATTCTCGAGGGGTCGGAGCGGCTGCGGGCTCCCGCTTGGAGCCATTCACTGGGCGGGCCATTTAAGGGACCGGCTTCCTTGAACCTTGCGAGCGCTAGGGGTGGGCCGGCGGTCGAGGGTTTTCTGAACGAGACAAAGTCAAAACCGCCTCAATAATGGAAGGTTGACTACAGAAGACTTACGAATTGCCCCCAGTATTGGCTGTGGAGGACGATGTTGAGCCCGGCATTTTGACTCTAGGCTGAATTGAAATAGAGTGGAGTCGCTAGGACGGCCGCAGAAGCGGGTGGTGGATCGAATAAGAGATTCGAAGGGATCAGTTTACAATGGCGGACTCAGTCGGTTCAAGAACAGGGAGTTGGTCGCTTAGGTGGTAGTCCGTGGGATATTCCCAGCTAGAATATCGAGAGAGGACAACCTAATATAAATATCACGGGGCACATAGATGGCTGGCTCCAAGTAAGCCCCCAGCGACAACACAAACTCACGGGGAGTCTAGAACTTCTCACAAATCGCTATGAGAAACGAAACTATTTGTCGCATTGAGTGAGAAAGTTTTGGCACTTCTGGCACACATCACAGCAACACTCATAAAAATGCACTCCGCTGGGAAAGACCGACAAGCGCCACACCGACCACGAAACCATACATAGGGAAGCTCTAAGTAAGGATGGTCAAGGTAAATGAAAAACTTCCAAAACTTTAGTTCCAGACAGCCCTGTTTATACAATGGTAGATTGCGAATACCTTCACCGTGAGGTTAACCAGTTATATGGATGCCACTAACTAATGGGAATGACTTGGAGGCCGAAGAAAGTTTAACACCCAGCACGTGAAATTGGATCGAAATTGGGGTCTACCGACCTGCCCGCCCTAGTAATGAACGGATTAGTTCCTTGGAATGCGACCACAGAGAACAACGATCGCATGGCACAAAGGTTTGGCTGACACGCATGCGGTGCCTGTTTAGGTAAGAAAGTGGGTGGGGCTAAAAAGTTCTCGGAAAGGTTTTAAAGAGTCCAGAGTCGCTAAAAACTTTGTGCAAACATGGAAGGAAACGGCTGAAAGTTTTATGAACCACGTCAGCTTGCGACCCAAGGACTCATGACCCACCTGGGCTGTGCTAAGCTGTGGTGGAATGGTTGCTGCTATCAGATTGCAACAGCTGCAGGCATTTCCTATTAAGTACCTAGGTATGTACCTCAAATGCAGGCAGACCAACTACCGCAGGGTCGAGAAATCCAGTTTTCAGAGGTCACCGGGCACTGCAATTCCCCTAACCCGAACCCTGCAAATGGATTGGGAATGTGAGAGTTATAAGGGGCTAGGGTTATGTGAGAGTGCACGGTGACCTCGGAAAACCGGATTTCTCAAGACCATACGGTACACTGTGCCCTTCATACATAGCCCTAACCCCTTACAATTCCGACTTACCCAACCCTCGCTAAAAAGGGTTAGGGCTAGGGGAACTGCTGACCTCAGAGAGTGCACGGTGACCTCAGAAAACCGGACACCGTGAGTCGATACAGTAGTGGTTAATAGTAAAGACCAGAGCGCCTACTAAGACCATCTGCACAGATACCTGTGCTAAGACATAGTAATAACACCGATGCTATTAAATATAATATTAAGCGCTTAGCAGGTAAAAGTCACTTGATATCTTAACAGTTTGTCACATAAATTTGCGGTATGCACCTGCGATAAGGGATACTTCTCCTGCAACGAGATGGATGCGTCTGTGCACCCCGCTCATAACCCTACCATTCCTCGTAGGTAGAGTTATACGTGGGGCAAGGGCAGGGAGAGCACGATGGTTCTCACGGACGTGTCTACTATTATCGCAGCATTAATGATAGGCCGCACACAGCAGTGCATAACATCTAAGAATATACAAGCCAATTGCCCTCCCAACCACCCTTTTGGTATCATGACGCCCCGAAGGATGCAGCCCCAAAACTCCAGACCAAAGATGAACCAGTTCCCAACCAACCCAGGTATTCCCAACCATGCCAAGTTCCTCCCATTATCATATCCCGCCCCATATGCAATAGCTGCCCGTTCCCTAATAGGTAGACAGTATCCCGATGCCCTTATATACTTCGTTCGTTTTCCTTCCTTGCCCAGCACCCCACCTCCAGCGAGTCGGCTATAAAGCCCTAGGCGCATCTGACCTCCTCCTTCTCCTCAAGTACTCCTCGTGTTCAGCGTTGTGATACACCTCCTTCTCCACCTGGCGCATATCGATCTTCGCGACAGCATCGTCGCCGTCAAAAATCCTCGCAACTTCTTCGAGAGTAGGGCCTTTTGTCTCGACATAGACGAACCATACGAAGACAAGCTGAAAGGTGTCCCAGATGGTGTAGAACAGCATGAAGTTCCAGTGGTTGGGGAGACTCTCCCATGCAATTTTGTTGGTTTGGCTGGGAGGGGTTAGTTCGTGTTTGGCAAGAGATAAAAGAGGGAGGAGAGTGACTCACTTTCCGAGTGCGAGTACGGCTTGTACCGTGACGTTCATGATCATCATCCCTTTGGCGCGGAGATGGAAGGGGAGGACCTCCAGTGCGTAGGCGACGAGTAGTCCGGAGAAGCCAATGTCGTAGAAGATTCCGAACAGCCAGATGAAGCCGAACTGGATGTATCCCCACAGCATGCTGGTCTCGCCGGTCATCTCGTATAGCGCTCCTGTGACAGTCCAACATGCCATGGAGAAGACCATGCCGAAAGTGGAAACAAGGAATAGAGGCCTTCGGCCGAAGCGGTCGACGTTCAGGGCCGCGGTGATAGTAACAATGAGATCGAGGGTGATCTTGCCCGCTGACATGGCGAGCTTTTGCCTCTCTTGGTCGTCCTTGATACCGGCACCCTTGTAGATGACATTCATGTAGTTGGAGAAGAGGGCGTTGCCGCTATACTGCGATATGACACCCAGCGAGATAACGATGGCTAGTCGCCAGCGGTTTCCCTTGGTGCGGATGAAGTCGATGTACTTGGTCCCTGAGTCGATATCCTTCTGGATACGGATCGTCTCCTTGATCTCGCGGAACTCGAATTGCACCGTGGCATTGTTGACATCGCCGCCGGCGTGCCACTTGGCAAGCGTTCGCAAGGCCTCCTCGTGGCGGTCCTTGTTAATGAGAAAACGGGGCGATTCAGGGATGAACCAGATACCAATGAACTGGATGAACGAGGGGACAACCTGGAGGAATGTGATGACTCTCCACGAGTAGTCGCTCATGATGTTAATGGTCCCCAGCGCAAGACAGGACACGAAGAGAGCACCCGCGTTCCAGAGACAGTTGTAGATGGCTGTGATGACACCACGGTGCTGCGGGTGGCAAATCTCGGTGAGGAGAAGGGGTGAAGCCATCTGCGACAGGGAGTTGCCGAAGCCTAGGAGGAAGCGGCCACCCATGTACACTGATATGGTCAGTTGGCAGCCCGGACAGGGGAATCGATGTATGGCAGGTCAGCGGGGACGGTAACTTACTGCCATAGCCATTGCAAAACGCGGTCAGAAACCCACCAGCCATCATGATCGAGGAGCCGATGAGGATGGCAACGCGCCGCCCATAGTTATCTGCTATGAATGGGGTGATGAAGAACGAAAGAACGGAGCCGATGTTGAACATGTTGACCATGATCGCCAACTTGCTGTCGAGCACCTTGTCCTCCAGATCGGGGTTGTCCTTGAGCTCGGGGAAGAAGAAGTAGTTCCATGCCCTGATGTGCTGCGAGATGTTCAGGAGCATGCCGTCGTAGCCGGTCGTGGCCGATGCGATCATGAGGATGCAGGTAAGGCCGTAGAGTTTCCTCAGATGCGGCTCCCTCATCCAGAAGACCCTCTGGAACAGGGGTCGTGGGACGCCATCATCGAGTTCGAATTGTTCGGTGGAAGGTGTCACGGTCTCTCTCAGGTCGGACCGGACCTCGGAAGGCCAAGAGGTAATGGTATCTCGAGGGTCGGAGTCAGACCCCATCGTCTTTCGAGACATGTTCCCGCGCCCGCCTCAGGCTCTCGTCGTCTTTCGCAGTCTCGGTTCGGATATGGCGGTGCACGTAGATGCTCAGATGGATGAGCGACAGGAAGATCCAGGTTGCGAGCGAGGATCGGTTTGCATATATGGATGGGGAAGATTAACAGACCAGTGTCGGAAGCCACGCCCCAAACCCCTACACTAGCCGGCATCCTTTCCATCCTGGATCCCAACTAGCACCCTAGCTTCCAGGCCAACATGATCTCCTTCTTGGTATAGTCTGCTCGTCTTTCGTCCCCAGACTGACAGGGGGGGCGCCAGTAATGGAGGGTCGACTGCAACTGCGACTGGCTTGGCTGGACAGCAACGGGGCACCATGGGTGGGGACCGCGGTTTGGGCCGACCGTGGTAGCGACTGGGCGGAACGAGGACAGCCAACGCCCAAACTCAATGCGTCGAGAGAAGTTCCCAAGCTAGGCATGGTGGGACGCTTGGCGTGCGGCCCAGACGGCGAGGGCGGACGTGCCACCCCGAACGGTATGGGGAACTCGCACGTGAATGGACACCGCATGCTCTCAGTAGCCAACACCGTCAATGGCCGTTACAGCGAGCAGACTGGTCTGGATGTAGCGCAATCTAGATAGAGTGCCTCACAGCCACCAGCCTGGTTTTGAAGAGGCGCGCTACGGGTCTCAGAAGAGCACTACCGCACAACCGGCTGTTGTGACGGGCAGCACGCCACTATCCCTAGACCTCGGACCGCCACCCTTGATCGGCGTCCAGTACATTGCGCATCAAGTCAGGGGGGGCAAGATGGAGTGCAATCCCACTGCTCGCCGCGGGATTGGGAATGCACGTAGAGATCTGGAGTAGACGGCGTACATTCTGGTCTCCTCGCCCTGAAGGTGGAAACGTGGGCGTCTCCACGTATCTGAACCCCAAACGGCGGCGATCACTCGTGGTTGCGGAGAGAATGAGAGTGGAGGGCGGGCGTGGCTTCCGTAAGCATGCAATGTGCCAGGCGTCCCCACAACGCTACTCTCGATGGCCGCCGGAGAGGGTGGCGCCATGACGTTTGTCTGTTTCTTTGTCTTTGTCTCCCGGTGGAAGAAGGCCCGGATGGTAAAATGGAAAAATGCGCGGGAGCTCGCGCGCCAATGGCCGACTAGACGGGAAGGGGCATAGCGTCCTCGTCGCCATAGGTCGTCTGTCGGCAATGGCTGGTGTGTGTGCTACAGATTGGAAAACGGTCGCCGACAGGAGGTCAGTGAGCCGGTGATGTTTGCGGCGCTATTGACGACCGCTGAGTCCTTTTGTCGACATTTGGAAATCCTGGGCGAGCTGGCCCCAGCGAGGGAGCTGGGAAGCTTTACGGGCCTTGCATTCCCGCCTGTGCGCACAGAGATGGTCCGCCCAAAACCCTCGGATCCTTGGCCGGGATGGGATGCGGACAACGCCTGGAAGGAGAGAGAAGGCGCATGAGGTCGCAGCACAGCAGATGAAGAATGAATCCGACAGGACGCTGGCACGCGGGGATGTCTTGCGCCCGCAAAAGTAGGGGAGCATTGGTTGTGGAGGTGAGGTGCAACCAATGTCAAGGTGCCTTTGCGGAGGCGGGGCTCGGTTGTTGGTGGGCGGAATTGCTCGTTCCCGTACGGCGTCTGGCCAAGGCCTTCTTCTCCGCAGTGGGGTTGCTCACCCGATCGAAAAACGGTCGACGCCTTCCGCGCGCCACACCACCAGAGGCTCAACCAACCCTGGTTGCGCTCGCCCAACCCCGTTGAGCGAATTTGCATTGCATCTTTGACGCTGCTGTGCGGCGCTCTGCAATTCTAGCCTTTCCCACAGCATCCCTCAAATGCTCAAAATTCGGATACGCGGCGTGGTCGTCACACGTAATCGTAGTGTAATCACCGCGTCCATTTTTATCACACCCAATTGGTGTGATTGTGAGATGAGGGATCGAATGCAGTTGTTAGGGGATCCATGGACCAAACACTCCGCCATCTCCCTGCCCCACGTGGAAACCGGCCCGTGCAGCCAGGGCGATGCCTGGACGCTCGTCATCTCGTGTTGCAGAGCCCATCGCCCAGACACCGCGGTTCGTACCAGGCATCGACGAGCATCATCTCACCTGCCTACCAAACCAGCAAGTCCACAACCGACTAGATAGGCGCATCGCTTCAGGTCTTATCTCTTGGCTCAATTGCCGCGATGACACTGAAGCCCACCACAACCACACCCCGTCTCAGTTGTCTCTGACATCGCTTGCACTGGTATCAACCGCGCCGCTTCTTATCAGCTTGCAAATCTGCAAGAGCCAGGAAATTGTATGGTTCGTGTTTCGTGCGTGCGCATCCTCGGCACCCCTGACAGCAAAATGTGTCAGTGCTCGATGTCCCGTCTCGGCATCGCATGCGACACGACACTGGCTCTCGGGAAGTAACGCATGAAGGAACTTGAAATCAGGTAGCGGGGCGGTTCAACCAAGCCTTTGGAACAATTGAGGGAAACATTTTGGCTCTGGTTGTCTGTGCTGCGGAGATTGTTGGACTTTGCGATTGAGATTCGATGGGGGACGGGATCCTTTGGACAGTTGCAAGGGTTAGGGTCGGCTGGACTTGCCATCCTCTCGATGGGGACTAAATTTGCAGTGAGTCATGTTTGGCAACCCACACCTCCCATACACCACAACTCCACCCAGACACCCCATCTACAACCCTCTTTCCCGCACACTAATTTCAACAATCGGATATGGTGTAGCGGTTAACATCGCTGACTCTCACTCAGCAGCCCGGGGTTCGATTCCCCATTTCCGAGACACAGGCCGGGCAAGCTACAATGGGTGTTCACACCCACACAGATTCTTACATCTTCCGTAGTATAGTGGCCAGTATATGAGCTTGTCAACTTCACTGAGAAAGAATTCGCTCGGGACCCGGGTCCAATTCCCGGCGGGAGAGATGATATGGCGGGCCTGCCTTTTTGCAGGTTGTGTCAGGATGACCTGAGCTGAGATTACTTGCCGCGTCTGGGGATTTGCTGCTGCTCGGGCGGGGCAGTGGCTTTAGCTTCCTCTTTCTCTCATTTTGCAGTTTGAGGATGTTCTCTGATTGCCGGCAGTCTGCAGGTAGCACTGCCAATTGAGCAGGTTGGTGCATTCGATCCACTGTGACTCTCACGTAGTAGGTAACTACCATTCCATATCCATCAAATCAGACCAGTGTGATACTATTTTCTCTTGCCCCTGAGGTGCCTAATAGGCCAATATTCTCTCTCTCTGGCGTAGCCAACCCGACTGAACTCATCCCCCTTCTCACCATTAATTCTCTTAACCAACATAAAGAGAAGGAAATGCCCCCGATTGCAGTTGACTGATGTAATTTGTAGAAAAAACCATCTCTGACAGTGCGCCGGACCGCGACTCACCGCCTCCATCCCAGAAACAATTCAGCCCACGCGCAAGTTGTGGTCCGTCATACAGGGTTCCGATGGCCGTGATACGGCCACCTCTTTCATCACCGAAAGAACCAAGAAGCATCTAGTCAGTCCAGATGTACCGAAGTCCCAGGTTTCTTGCAAGTGGAATGGCGTCCTTCATGGTCGCGGGAAAGACGTCCGGAGAATCCCCTACAAGATCCTCAAGAGAAAGGCCACCGCCCCAGCAATAGCTCAAAGTCGCATACGGGGCCTCTTTGCCTTTCGATTCGCACAATACGATCAAGTCATCCGAACAGGCAATGTCGAGCACTCGTTTTGGAAGCGGACAATCCAAGCGTGTCTGTTGGCGGAGCTCGCGAAGGGCGCAACCTTCAACCCGGCTTAGAACTAACTCAAAATTACCCCTTATTATACATAGATAGACTTGGCGGCTCAACCCTCAAAAGTAAGCCAAGTAACCCCAATAGACGTCCAAGGCGTGCTATCACTCCCAACACTCCACGATACCGCATCCCAATTAAAGCCACTCTTGCTTGACTGTCGGACATCACAAAATACGCCCAAGTTACAGTCCCGCTTATTCTCAAAGTCAAGTGAGCAGGTACCGATAAACGGCTTTAGGAGCTCCCTAGGCAGAGGTCCATCCTGCCAGGTGTGGTCAACACCAGCATGCTTGCCCTCGCTCTTGACCTCGGTTGACCCACTACGGATTTTCTTTCCGTCGTGCTCAGCATCCCAAGCGAGCCACATGACTTTGGCGTGCTCGAATTCGCAACCCTGGGGAACTGTAACGCTGAGGACGAAAGAGTTGCGCTTGACTTCGGTCGTGGAGCACGTGATAGCTAGTCGTTCGTGAGGTTGGAGGATCTGGGTAAACCAGCAGGCCACTTTGGGTGGGCCTTTATACGGCCTGGGGAAGGTTATTTGCATGGAGCGGCTTGGGCCCTGTTGCCCAGGGATTGCGTGTCCATCTCGCTGGACTGGAAGAGGACGTTGTCATTGGGCAGAACCATGTAGGAAGCTTCGAAATTTTTGATCTTGTTATCCCAGCCTTCTAACTGAAGCACGAAGGCCTCGGTGCTGTTTGATATCAGCTTCAGGCACAGTTTCGGGTTGACTGGCTTCATGATCTCGAATGACTTCAGGCCGTAGATGAGATGCGGGACCGCGGGCTGGGACGGCCTCCAGCCGACTTTATGGGTCATGTTGAAGTTGGGTTTGTTTTGCCAACCATGCTCTTTCCCCTGGATGGCGTAACTGCAACCGCGGATGAGACCCTGGTCATTTGCCGAGAGGCCTGAGATGCCTCTCGAAGTTGTCTGCGGTGTTCAGCACGCATTAGCAGCTTCTCAGCAAACGTGGTACTCAGCGGATGGGTCCCTCTTGAGGAGTTCATACCTGAATATCCCCCATACAGGACCAAGTCTGTAGATCCCGGACTCGCCGTCCCGGACTTTCCGGCTTACAGCTCTTCCCCAGAAGCCTTTGAGATGGCCGTTGGCCAGCAAGGAGTCGAAATAGGTCATTGCAAGCCCTGCGAACTGAACTGAACCTCGTTTACCTTTCCCTTCGACAGCCGGTCTCCAGTCGCTTGCGTGACCTAGCAACGGGGGTTTGTAGTTCGAATACAGGTGGATTGCTGTGACTCGGTCCTTGGCTTTTCCTCCCTCGCCCTCCGGATGACCAATCTCGATGGAACAAGCAATAATGCGCTCGTATTCGTCGCCGTGCACGGTCAGGACTGTTTGGCTTTTGGGTCGCCGTCCATCGACCCAAGTGTGGCGACAAGGCCGTTAGTGTAGCGAATACTGAGACCGCTTACTGCGCCGTCGTCAATTTGGACTGTGATTTCGGCCAGTGCGAAGTCGGGCTTGAGGAAATTGAGACAGCAGAACAGAGAGCCAAAGTCAGACCCCAGGAGTGGTGAGAGGCGGAGGTGCTCGCTGATGTTCTTGCGCTCGGTGACCAAGCTTTTCACCTTGTCCTCTTCGTTTTGGTTCCTGACGCCAGTAACAGACCGGGTGTCCAGGAGAGGTGGATACACTGTCTCACCGTCATCCGTCAAGGAGAGCTTCGGTGGGCCGCGTACAAACTTCAATTTCTGTAGAAGCACGTGCCTGCTTTCAGTTCTGCCCAAGTAACGAGGACGAACGAATCACAGATTGAATCTTACCGGCAATCTCTCCCTGAAAGCTGTCGGGCTCTGGAACGGCTCCTTGCGTTCCGGATCAGCCGCCAGCTCAGGCTTCTTGGTGATCTTATAACCTCAAGAACGATGGAGGTCATATGGAGTCGGCAGACATGGGCCTCAGCGCTGATGTCGGCTGGACCGGCGGTCAGGGCAATTTTGGCTCTAAGTGTTATTCAATAAATTAGCACGATTACTGCGACTGCGATTTAGGACATGAGCACTGACTCTGCCGCAATGTTTTTTTGTTTTTTCTCTTGATCGAGAACCTTCATGCTCACCAGGGCGTTGAATTCGCCACCCTCGAGGAATCCTGCCACGAGCGATAGTCAGTGTCTAGGTAGTATCCCTGAAATCGTCTATTTTTATGCGGACGCGACGCGGGGTTGATGAATGTCCCGTGCGGAGGGCCCAGGAGGAAAGAAAACAGAAAGCGTGCAATCATCGCTCTGACAATCCATCAGACCACGACACCCACCGCAGGCTCTCTTTCTGTAGAGAACATGGCCGCCCGAAACAATGCGCCAATCTACATACAATTCAATTCAATTCAGTTTTCCAGAGCTAGCGCCCCCGCCGAAGGCGGGGGTGGGTGGAACCCTACGCCGTGTCACCTGTGACCTCGCTCCCCTACTGGTTTGAGTGTCTACGTCCTCCACTGCCCACCTGTACCTCCCACTACACCTGCCCTTTCTTTGAACAAACTATTTCGGCAGCCTCTTACAAGCCCAGAAACTTAGGAAACCACTTCCTTACTCCTGCTCCTTTCGCTCCTTTGCCCAGCACAAATCGATATGAGATCCTCTTCTATACCGATCTGATGGATTCTCTTGACCTCCCTTGACAAGGCCCACGTTCTAGGGCACATTATAAGGTGCCGGGGTTCTGCAGTCGCCTCGCACGCACAGCCCGGCTCTTCCATAGCTTCATTAAACCGTTTAAAGTACTAGGCGAACCTTCCGTACCTAGTGCGGTATACCACTACCTGTGCCATCTGTCTCCTACTCAGGCCCTAGGTATCCGGGTAAGGCCCCAGTCCTAGCCATTTGTAGATGTATAGTACGGCCTCCTCCCACCATTTGGATACAATCTGTTTCCTTCTTTCCTTTGCTCGTGCTTTAACTCGGGTGACCGGCTTTTAGACCGACCCACTTTTAGACCACGTCATCATGGCTGCCTAGCCACCAACTCTTTAATCTCAATCGCCCACAACTCCACCAAATTAAGTGCAATCGGTTTTCTTCCTTTTTCAATGACTTTCAAATTAGCCAATGAAGCTATATACCAAGTTAGATTTGCAGAACGCCCTTACAGAGTATGCTGAAACTGGTAAACTTCACAAAGTAGCCCAAAACCATGGCATCCCCCACAACATTTTATATTATCGATCTAAAGGCACAAATCCAGCCTCTTACACCCAAATAACAAATCAGAAGCTTTCTCCGGCCTTAGAAGAACGTTTTACCGAATAGATTCTCTTCCAGGGGGCCATTAGCAACCCTTTAACCCATAAGCAAATCCGAAAATTAGGTAAAAGAATCCTCACCACCTCTAGAGAGCTAGCCCACCTTAGAAAACACTAGTGCCGCTAATTTTTAAAGCGAAATCCTTCTATTTCCACCTAGAGACTACGAAGAATCCATGTAAACCGTGCTAATTAAGCCTATAAGGCTGTTATTCGGCTCTGGTTTAACTACCTAAAGGTTTTAGGGGTTAAGGCTATTCTACTAAAGAACAGGTATAATATAGACGAAATCGGTATAACTAATGGTATTAGTGATAATAGTCTGGTTATAAGCTTTAGATATAAAAGGCTTTTATAAAAGAAGAAGTCTAGAGACTGAATTTAGATAACCATTCTGGAGTACATTTTAACTAACAGCTGGTTTTTAAACCTATTAGTTATCTTTAAAGGTTGGAGCCTTTAATAACAGTGGTACTTACGAGACTTAACCTTATTTAAAGGTTAGGCTTTTAAACTAATTAAAAACGGGTGGACTGACGATAACACTGCCGTTAAATGGCTTTGCAAAGTCTTTCTTCCAGCTACTTAGCCAGCTAACCCCCAGGAGAAACGCCTCCTTATTTTAGATAGCTATAACAGTTATATTACTAAGGAATTTATGTGGCTGGCTTTTACTAATAATATACAGTTATTATTTCTACTAGCCTATACCTCTCACGTTCTCCAGCCCCTAGATATAGCTGTTTTCGGCCCACTAAAGGTAAAGTACAGGGCGTGGTTAAATAACTGCCTTTCCGGCCTAACTAGTGACTTTATAGCTGGAAAATAAACCTTTTTAAAATGCTATAGGCTTACCAGAATCCATAAAATAACCAAGTTAAATATTAAAGCTAGTTAGAAGGCTTTAGGGTTATGGCTAATCTCCCTAAAGAAGCCCTTAGGTAATAGCCTTGTTATTAAGAATTTTAATAGTAATGTTAGTACAGTGGCCCCCATAACTACTCCAGGCCTTTAGTTATTTAATAACCTAATTTTAGGTAAAGATTTAAAGGGCTGGCCTGTATAGTTTACTCCTAAAAAGGCCAAAGACGTCTCAACTTAAGGGGAGCGTTTTATACGCGGTATTAAATACACTGCTAGTAAGTGGCTTTTTATACGAAAGGCTTATAAAGGATTTGATAACATAGCCTTTCGATTAGCTACTATTTAATAATAATTGTAAGTGGTCTAGGAAGACCTTAAGTGTGTAAGAGGCCGGAAAAGAAGGAAGGTGGAAATCGACCTTAATAAGGCCTTTGCTGGTATTGAGGAGATCCGCCACGTATAGAGAGTAGCTGCTAGAGAGGATGCTACGGATTCTGAAACTTCAGAAGAAGAGGAATCTAACACTGTAAGTTACATTAATGTAGCTATTTAATTAATAAAGTTGTGGGTAATTGAACTTGGTGATGTTGTGGGGGTGTGATTTTAGTGGGTGGTCTAAAAGTGGGTCGGTCTAAAAGCCGGTCACCTGAGTTAACATACGCGACCGTAGGAGCTAACTGGCCTTCTACGGCGGCTTATTTAGCCGCCGAGTCTGCCTCTTCGTTCCCCGGGATACCTTAATGTCCGGGGCACCACCGGATGTCAATCTTGTTTTTCCACTAAGGCCTAGCCAGTATCCTTTAAACCTCCAGTACCTCCGTCTGTAAGCTGGGCGTCGCCCTGAACCGGCACGCTTCCACCGCCGCCACGCAGTCCGAGTACACTACAACCGGGGCAGGCCTACCCCTGGCCAGTCTCTTGACTGCCTGATGTATGGCGACGACCTCGGCGTCGACCACCTCGGCCCGCCCCAACCTTCCGGACTTCACTACGGCTGGGACCGAGGCCCTTAGGTACCGCTCCACGTAGGACCAGCCTACGGAGTCAGATTGTTTCGAGCCATCCGTGTACACCAATCGGACCCTTGTTGGTAGGAGTTTTAGCAACTCCACGTAATATTGTGCCGCAGTTATCTTACCCGAGAGGGTCAGCCTCTAGATGCACAGCTCTGTAAGCTAGACCGGCCTAACCGGGACGGGGACCGCCGATGCCCTTTGCTGGAGCCTTATCTAAGGGGGGGGGAAGGTACCGTGCCCCTGGCCTGGTTGGGGCCGGTCCTCACAACTACCGGGTAGTCTGCCGGTAAGGTAGCCTACCGGGCGCTAGCCCTAAGGAAGTCAACCTGTATCCAGACCCCCCTGGGAGGATCCCTGCCTCCCGGAAAACCGTGGCTGTAGGGACGGTCCTGTAAGCAGGGCAGACCGCCCTGGCTAAAGCATTCAAGGGCTTGTCGAGGATGTCTTCCAAGTACCCTTTGTTAGTACTTACGACCTTATCCCTAATAGAGGAGCTAACCTTACTTTCCCCGGGCCACCAGGCTTCCGCCGCGTACATAGCTGTAGCTACTCCGCACGCCCCGGCGACCTTGCAGGCCTGTGCCGGCGGCAGGCCTCGCAGCGTGCTGTTAAGCCTCTTCATACACCAAGCCAGGCGTTAACCTCTCTCCGCGACTTTCTGCGCGTGTACTTTGAACCTAAGCCGAGGGTCAAGCCACACTCTTTAGGTATCTAACGTACTGCTTTGGGACGACGGCTTCTGGGTGACCCCTAAGGGTGACCGGGGCACTGTCAACTTTTGCGCCTTTGACCGTCTTAAGGAGTTCCGTCTTGCTTGGATCTACCGGGACCCCGTTATCCTCAAGCCACTTAACCACGCTATTCGCGTCCTTCGTAGCTGCCGCCTTCGCTTATCGGCTGCTGTAAAACACTGCGATATCGTCTACATACCCGAACCTGGACCGGGGTCCAAACACGGGTGCCAGGAACAGCGTGAAAAGCATCGGGGAAAGTGGTAAGCCCTGCGGCAGGCCGCGGCTAACCTGTACTAAGCCTGTGGTCTCCTCTTCTCCTGAAGCGAAGACTCACCTGCCCTGTGCCCAGCTTGCCACCCACTCTGTAATCTGAGGCCCCCAGCCCTGACCGGTGAGTTTGTTGACCAGCCTCTACCTAAGGAGCTAATCTATACACAGTAACGGCTGAAATAAGTGTCCAGAATTTCGATATTGAAACATTCTCCGCACAGGCCACTTTTATTCCCAGCCGCTAGTGACACAGTATGCCTATGCTGGCTTTGTACCTCTACTTACCAGCGCCCAACATCGCTGCTGCTTACCGCAGAGGTAGCTGCAGCTAATCTGGCTGATATGTACCTGGTACGGAGAGAGTAATAACGTACTGTGTTGGCCGCAGCCAAGGGCGAATCCGTCCAACCAGATGTCGCAATTTTGAGCTATGTCCGGGCCGATCTCAGCAACCCCGAAAGAGCGAGCCCGAAACCCTAATCCATCTCTGCGTCCGCTGCAAACTTCCATGTAGTAGCTCGCGCTGTACTTTGTATCGATCATTATTGTCGGGGGTTTTCTTTAGTGACCAACTTGTAAAAGCTACTCTACTAATGAGATAGTGAATACAAGATCATGTCACAGCCAACGTTCTTCCATCCCCTCCCGGTACATTTCATCCTCCTCTATCTCTACCTCGACCGCCATCCGCCCATCCCCGCCCAGCGGCTTATACATATATCGTCTCTTGAGCCCCTCCACGTATTCTTGACAGCTTGCCTCGTCCAGCAAGGCCAGCCTCTGGCCTTTCAAATCAGCCAGCAGCCGCTCCGAGCGCGAAACGTAGTAGATCGCGCCAGCGAGCGTGCGCGGGTCGACAGGCAGGTGCGGCCATCGCACAAAGATGAACGATGCCGTGAGGAGAATGACCATAATGCCCAAGATGGCCAACGAGGCGGCCGTAGCGCCAACATGCCCGTCATACGTCTGCGTCAGCGCATATGGTATATTGGCCAGCAACGCGGGCAGGAGAAGCTCCGCTATACCGGCCATCACCGCGGACGCAAACAAAAGGAAATCACGCTGCCGAGCCCCCTCCATAATGCCAGTGAGGGAGTTGGTGGCGGGCGAGCGTAGAATCCCCTGTCTGGCAAGACACGGCTGGCGTGCCATGCGCACGAAGGGCGCCGCGGCGGCGACTCCCTCAAAGAAGGAACGCCAGAACATGGAAATGACAGTGCCGATCGAAGCAAACAAGAACTTCACACCAAAGGTCTGACTGTCCATGAAGAGCTCAAAAGGAGTGTCGTCCGATGGCTGATGGTAATACGCCAGCAGGCTTATCAAGCCCAGCAGCGCCGTGACCAAGATAGTGCGAGACGTGTAGGTTAGCGCTAAGAATGGCATGTGTCGCCGATGATGGCCATTTTCTGTAATCGCAGTAGTGGTGACGGTGCTGCGCGTGCCGAGGGGTGGTGTCTCGGTCCGTTCCGACGCGATAATGCCGTACTCGTAGCACGACTCGTCCCATTCAGCGCCAGCATCAAAGAAAGCTAGTCGGAAGAGTCCTCCTTTAAGGTTCTCTTCAAGCTTCTTATCCGAAAGCTGCTGGCCGTTGAACTGCCCCCGCAGCGAGGGGTCCATCGACAACGATGCTGCTGCGGCTAACCCCCGGGGGTCGGCGTATATACCTGTGTCCCACCGCCGCAAAACTAGCGCCAACATCAGCAGCAACATCGCTAAAGCCGCCACAAGTGCGATGAGAGCTTGGGTGGGCGCTGGGGAGATGCCAGGTGTGATGCCACAACCAGCAATGTCCAAGTGGGTGCAGGTACCGTGAACTTTGAAGCCTATAGCCTCAGCGCTTAGGGGAGCGAGTACAGACGCGACTAGGGAGCCCAGGTTGGCGATAAGAGGAACAGGTTCGCCGTGCCTGAAGGCTTGAACCAGGGATGTTAGCACGCTCCAGTATCCGCCAAAGCTAAGGCTGAGCGTGTCCGAGGCGGGGCCGCCGCCGGGCCGAGTGGCGAGGGTGTGGAAGGGCTGCATGAGCTGAGCGTTGGTGCTGATCATGCTGAATGGGACGGCAAGGCAGGCGGCGATAATGGTGGGGAGGTAGGTAAAGGCGAAAAACTGCGCCGGACTGAAGCCGGAAAGTATGCGCACCCGAGTACTGTCGTCGGACCCCCCCGGCTTAGGGGTCGGTGTAGGGGCCGATCTAGGTGTGGGTGTGATGGTCACGACTGTCTTTATAGTAGTAGGCGTGCCATTGACAAACGTGGCTATATCCGTGGTGATGACAAGGGTTGGGATCTTAGTGACGAGCATGGTGGTAGTCCTACCACCAGTCGTGGTGATGTACGGTGTTGGGGTGCTGGTGATAGTGGTCAACACGCCACCACCGAGGTCGCTGACAAAAGTTGTGGGTGAAGGTGTGATTGTCATGACCGTGCCGCCAACGACAGATACGAGGGTCTCAACGGAGGGTCCAACTGTCGTAGCGAAGGCAACTAATAACGTGGCTGACGAGCCGCCCTCGACAGATACATAAGTTTGGGTAGTGAGCTGACCGGGCAATGAAACGATAGTGGTTTGCGTGACTGAGGACCCGTCCACGACAGAGACGTACGTCTGAGTGGTTAGCTTGCCCGGCGAGGTGAACACGGTAGTTCGAGTCACCGACGAGGCGCCCACGACGGTAGCCAGAGTGCTGATCTTACCGCCGAATAATTTGTCATCAGGGAGTGGTGTCTGGATCGTCTGTGGAATTATCACGCCAGGTACCGTTGTCTCAATCTGTGTCGGAGGGTATGATACGACAGTGGTGCGGCCCGCGGAATCGGTTTTGGTTTGGGGAGGAGGCGTCACGGTCTTCGTCCGTACGATGGACGTTGTTGTACCGCCAGGGATGATAGGTCTCAGAATAGGGTCACCGATTGTGGCAGCTGTGAAGAATACGTCGTCTGTAGTAGGCTGCTGAGTCTGGGCGGCTGTGGAAGATGCGGTATTCGCGGTAACTATCTCGGTAATGGTTTGCGAGACGCCGGGCGTAACAAATTTCGACCTTGAACGGTTGACGTCGTCTGATATGGTGGCGTTGGCGAAGACGGAGGGATCTGGAGGCTTGGATATCACCAGGGAAGTTGGTTGGCCAGTGGCCGGGCCATTTGGCACGTGACCGCCATGGACTAATGGTAAACTCTTGGACTTCTTCTTGGTGGTGGAACGTATGGAGAGCGATGCGGTGGTGCTAGTATCGGTGCTAGTACCTGCTGAGGAAGGTGCTAGGGTGGTCGACTGTGTTTCCTTGTTGGACTCGGCCGGTGAGTATGTGTCGTTTGTCTGTCGTCTGAGACGTGGAATTCTGCGAAGGGCAAGGTCGTGATACACGGTGGTATCAACGACGTGGATGGCCTGCACACTCCTCGCCATGGGACGGCCATCGACGACGGCGGAGTGATCGCTGTTCGGCATCGCTTGCTGAAGCGCCACCAGCACCCCAAGCGTCGCCGCCAGTACTACCATCAGCAAACCCAGGAAGGGCCATCGTAGCGGTACCGGTAAGTAGTAGCCCGGCGGCCTCGAAACGGGCTTTGGGGGGCGTCGAGAGCCGTGGGGGAAGCTGGTGAACCGCGGACCTGGAGGAGGCCTCAGCGCGCCTCTCAGGCCGTCATGGTCTCGCAGTTGCCTGGGCGCCATCGCCTGTGAGCGCCGCAAGAAAGAAGGGGCGCATGGTTCAGCAGAAGAAGATGATGCGCGGAAATCGCCGAAGCAGGTTCTGGTGCCATGGCGGGCAGCTCACCGGTATTAAAGCGATCTGAGGTTCTTCCTCGGGTTCTATGGTGTCAACGCAGTTGAGGGTTCCCACTAGTGGGAGGAGAGACGCCAACGCAAGTCGTCGTCGGAATGCCCGACCGAAGCTGGGTTCGCATTGGCTCGATGCTGGCCAATGGGAGGCGGATCTTCCGATTGCTGCTCCGGTGAACAATGAAAACCCCATCAACCGCTCACAGCGGCTCTCCAATAGCAGTTCGAAGGCGTCCCAGAAATGCATGTGAACGTTAGCTCCGCCACCACCAAAATGCAGGGACACAGGGGAGGTGAGGCGTCTTTCAGCCAGGTGGTGCAACTGCCTGGAATCGGGGCGCGGCCCATCTCCCAGCGCCGACGATTATCGTCCGCTTGGGTACTTAGACCAGGCGCACCTTCCTGTGAATCACAAGAAATCGCCTTCGATTGAGCATTCGCCAAAAAAGACGAGAGATCTCGTCGCCTCACCTTGTGACTCTTCTTTCCACAGTTGAACACACCACAGACCTGACAGACGAAGAAAAATGGATGCCCCACCAGCAGATCCATATGGTGACCGACCTCCCAGTGAACGACCCCCCAGTGGCCAACCTCCCAGTGATCGATCTCCCAGAGATGGTGACGGGGATGGACCTAGGCAGGCAAGGCCGCAGTTTCCCTCTACTGCGCTTGTTGCAGCGCTCATCGCTATAATCGTAGCGCTCATCGCGATGCTTTTGGGCATTGTGCCATCGCAGCCGTCTTCGTCTCCGTCGCCTACCCCACGGCCAGGATTCAGCCCCAACGGCGAGCCCATCTTACAGCGCATCGACTTCGTCGACCTGGTACGTGTTGTCAAGCCCTACATGCTACTCTACAGGGACGGACTGCCACCTTTCGAGAGGAAAAATCCGGCCAAGAGCATCTTTAGCTTAGAATCCGAGGAGCGCCCCCCCAGCATCGAAATTCGGCAGGCGCGAGTTGCCGACATCGCCAACGCCAACGATACTGTCGCCATTCAGGGTGTCCCTCCCGACCAGCGGAAACTGGGCGAGTATGCGATGACCGGCAAGGTCATCTCGCCAGGTTCCGACGAAGATTGCACTGGCGCCTTGGTCTGGCCAAACGTCATGGTCACGGCTGATCACTGCCTACCCTGGAAACTACCTGTCGAAGACTGGCATGATATCAAATTTATCCCCGCCTTTGACGGCTGGAACGACACGAAGGCTCCCTGGGGTACCATCCACGTGGAAAGCTGCGTCGGCATCAAACCCGTCATCAAGGACGGGCGAGACATGGCCGCATGCAAGCTTAGCAATCCCCCCATTGGCAACGTCGCCGGCTATGCCGCTCTGGATTTTTATCCCGAAGATGAGGATCCTCAGACTGTCAAAAACTTCTACGAAACCCGGAAATGGTACAGCATCGGCTATTCATCCGGCTTCAAGGATGGCGAGTCGCCCGGACAGTGGGGAGCATTCAAGGTGGGCAATGTTCGGCATGACGAGGAAAATGGTTGCAGCCTGTTTGGGACGACCTTCTTCGCCAACAAGGGTTGGTCAGGGGGGCCTGTCTTCGTCGTGCACAACCCCGAGGACAAGAACCAGAACGCTACAATCGGTGCCATCGTCAGAGGTTGTGCTGGTCCGGACCACAATTGCGTTGGCGCTACTATTACCGACCTCGTTGGCGGCTTTCGATTGTCGGCCCTGGCGACGTTGGCCATTGTCAAGTGGGACCCAAAATGGGGATTCAACTGGGATTACGACAGATCGCCTGGCGATGTCTTGGCCGGCGACCACCCTCACATGGCGTCCTAGGGATCAGATTTGACAACTGTAAGGATGGTTATTTTGGAGCAAGCCGGACTTGATCCTTGGATAGGTGCTGCGAGTGATTTGGGATGAAAGCGATTACAATAGATTTATGGTGTCATCAAGATTGTATAATACTATACCAGGTAGAAAGCCTTTGAGGCCCCTTCTTGATTGTAGAGGACAATGCGCAATGAGAGTAGTCGAATCTCCATCCTCAAACTACGGCACCTCGCTCAGGCTCAAACACAACCCAACCAGTCCCCCGGCTCCTCGCCCTCACTCCAAGCCCGTCCGAGCTGCCACGGCGGACATCCACGTCCTGTTCACCGCCCCATCAAGTGAGGTGCGGAATTCCAGCCACAATGACCCTGCCAGGGACCAAACCATTATCTCTAATAGTAGCGAAACCAATTATTGTTTTTTATTCTGAAACCACAATAGAAGAGGACTTTTATCGAGTGAAACACACAAAACGTTGATATACAGGATATAGCAGTGAATCCAAGAATCTATTACTACTATGATGAGGAGCCTGGATGTCCGATACATGAAAACATCACAGAAAAACTTAGCACATTTCCGCCACCCTCAGACATCCACCCCGCACCTTCGTCCAACCACCCCATCCACCTCCAAATATCACCTTCCGCCCGAACCTCACCACTCCACCTCCCTCATATCCTCAAAACACCCCACCTCCACCGCTCCCTTATGGTAACCCTCCGCGTTTAACCCCCCATCCCCCCTCCC
>Ga0247760_1000186_pt1 | contig 68995 bp, 50 predicted proteins | sample UWRJL171409R4_FD_179936 | JGI IMG/M metagenome (GOLD analysis project Ga0247760, IMG submission 179936) | Plant litter microbial communities from Arlington Agricultural Research Station in Wisconsin, United States - UWRJ-L171-409R-4 | ecosystem: Environmental > Terrestrial > Plant litter >... | reverse complement strand
CTCGGCCGCGATTTGCCGCCGCCCGAGGCCGCTCGGGCGCTGGCCGACCTGGTGTTTTTGCATGCCGAGGGGCTCGGCGATCTGGCGCGCGTGAAAGACGGACTCAGCAAGCGCGCGCGGGCGCTCGAGGCCAGCCTGGATTCGACCTCGTCGTTCGACGACGCCGCCTGGGCCGCGCTCGGTCGAGTCTACGACTGCCTGGGCGACGCGAGTCGCGAGTCGCAAGTGCTCGAGCGACGCGTCGCAGCTCAATTGCAGTCCGGCAAAGGCGCAGCAGACGGCGACCTGTTTTATCGTCTGGCTCAGGTGCGTCTGGCCGATCCGACCGGCGGTGAGCAAGGTTTGGAACTTTTGGAGCGCGCGCTCGACGCGGCACCGGACTTCGAACGGGCGCGAAACCTGCTCGCTGAATCGGCGGGCAGTCTCGACCCGGCGCGCGTGGCGGGTTTGCTCGAGCGCATCGCGCGCGCTACGGGCGACGATCGCGCCTTGGCCAACGCCTTGGCGGGCCAGATCGCGGCCCCGGACGCGACGCTCACGCGCGTCCGCGAAGGCGTGGCAGTCGCGGTGCGTCTAGGCGACGCGGAGCTCAGCGAACGCTTGCTCAAGGCGGGTCTCGTGCTGGACACGAAGCGCGAGCTGCCGGCGGACGCCGCTTGGGTGCGGCTCGAGCTGGCGAAGCTGATGGAGGCTTCGGGGCGAGAAGTCGAAGCGCTCGAGTATCGAGCGCAGGCGGCGGCGCACCTGCCGGACGAAGAGGCGCGCAGCTTGCGGCTCGCGGTTGCCGAGCAATTCGCGGACAAACCGGAGCTTTGGAGCCGCGCGGCCGATCTCTATGAGCTCGTGCTCGCGCCGGACCCCGCGGACCGCTCGATCTGGCAGCCTTTACTCGAGTTGGTGCGAAAGCTGGCTGACTCCGAGCGGCTGGTTCAGCTCGTCTCGCGCATCACGCCCGTGGTCGAAGACGCCGCCGAACGCTCGGCGTTGCGCATCGAACAGGTCAACGCGCTGCTCGGCCAACCTGCGCGCGCAGGTGAAGTGATCACCATCCTGCAGGACATCATCACCGACGATCCGTCGCAGCGTGACGCTGCGCGCGTGTTGTCGGAGCTATTGGAACGCGAGGGGCGGAGCTCCGAGCTCTCCGCGCTCTTGGCCAGCCGAATCGACCAAGCCAAAGATCTGCGCGACGTTCCCGCGATCGTGCAACTCTCACTGCGATTGCTCGGTAATCTGGAGCGCGAGGGACGCTTCGTGGAGGCGCTCGACGTGTGTCGTTCGGCCCTGGAATGGGAGCCAGCGCAGCAGGAGCTCTTGCAGAGCGTGCTGCGCTTGGCCGAGGCGACCGGTGACGCGCTCGCCATCTCGGATGCGCTGGAAGGACTTTTGCGCACGACCCAAGGTGAAGCGGCGGCCGCGCTGGCGCGTAAATTGTCGGCCATGCGCGAGGAGCTCGGCGATCCGGAAGGTGCCGAACGCGCGCTGGCCATGGGCTTCGAGGCCAACCCGCGTGACTCCGCGCTGCGCGATCTGCTCGTGGTGCGCTTCTCGGATCGACTGGAGTTTACGCGCGTGGCCGAGATTTTGAGCCGCGCCGTGCGCGATCGGCCCAATGATCGTGAGCTGCTCGAGCGGCTGATGGAAGCGCATCGCGCGGCTCAAAATCCGGAAGCAGCGCTAGGCGTGATCGAAGAGCTGCGCAGGGCTGATCCGAATAGCGCGGAGCTTTTGCGTAAGCGCGCGACCGTGCTCGGCGATCTCGGCCGCGACGACGAAGCGGTGGTGGCTTTCGAGCAAGCGTACGCCGCCGATCCGAGCGTCGTCTCGGAGCTGATCGAGTCGATCGAGCGCGCGATCGTGCGCGCCGAGCCGAGTGAAGAAGCGCGGCTCACCCTGCGCTTGGTCGCGGTCTTCGAGGGCTCGGGCGATCTGTCCGGTGCGCGCGGGCGCTTGGCCGAGTTCGTGCGCGCCAATCCCGATGATCTGAGCGCCTTGCGGCGCTTGGCTTCGCTCGAAGCGCGCACGGGCAACATCGAAGGCGCGATCGACACGCTCGCGCGCCTGGTCGACGTCGAGCAGGGCGACTCGCTGATCGAGACAGCGCTCCGTTATAGCGAGGCTTGCGAGCTTGCCGGGCGACTCGCGGATTGTCGCCCTGCGCTCGAACGCGCGCTGTCCGAAAATCATTTGCACCCGGAGCTGCGGCAACGCTTGGCGGTCGTGTACGACGCGCTCGGCGCACGCCGTGAGCTTGCCGATCTGCTCTTGGAAGATGCGAGCAACGAGCCCGACCAGGCGCTGCGCATGGCCGGCCTGCTGCGCGTTGGCGGGCTCCTGCTGGGACCCGAGGGCGATCCGGCAGCAGCGGTGGAGGTGCTCGAATCGGCTCGCCGAGACAGTCCCGACAGCGTCGAGGTCGTGGTGCTGCTAGCGCGCGCCTACGCTGGCGCGCAACGCGCCGAGGAAGCACTTTCACTGCTCAACTCGATCGCGGAAGCCAACAAAGGTCGCCGTACCAAGGCACTGGGTGGGATCTTTTCCACCATGGCGCAGATCCACCTGGATGAGGGCTATCTGACCGACGCGATGGCGGCCCTGGCCAAGGCCTTCGAGCTCGATCCGAAGAACGGCGAGCTTGCGATGCGGCTCGGGCAATTGGCGGTGGAAATCGACGAGGACGACATCGCGCAGCGGGCGTTCCGTGCGGTTTCAATCATGAAACCGCCGGCCCCCGGCAGCACCGATGGCGCCCCGGCCGAAGCCAAGGCCGACGCCAACTACTACCTGGCGGTTCTGGCCCGAAAGGCCAACGACCCGCGCAAAGCCAAGCTGCTTCTGGCCAAGGCCTTGGCCGAGAACGCAGAACACGTGGGCGCCCGCCAGCTGCTGGCGGAGCTGTCCACAGAACGCGCTTGACCGAGAGCGCCCTGTTTGAGTTAAGTGCCGCCAAGATGCAGCGAAAAAAGCGCCTCACTAAACGCGAACGCAAAGATCTGTCGCCGGGCCCGAGCGGCCAGCAGCAGGCGCACATTCACTGCATCGCCTGCGGTCGGCACCTCGATCCCGAAGAGTTCACCGCCGACCCGCCCACGGCCAAGCAGCTGATCTGCGAGCACCAGTCGCGCTTCCCCGCGTGCGTGGATTGCGACGTGCTGGCACGCACGCTGATCGCCGATCACGATCGCACCGGCAAGCCGATCGCTCAAGCCGCCGCGTGGCACTGAAGTCGCGCGCCGCGTAGAGCCGACCCAGCGCGGTCGGCTCGCGGGCTACTTGCGGGCGACGCGTTCGCCGCGCTCGCTCTTGCTCTTCTTGCCCTTGCCGTCGCCCCGGTCGAGCCAGCCCAAGGCCTGGCGGTAGAGCTCGGGCTTGCGGTCGAGCGCCAGCTCGTGCCCCATGTCGCCCGGTGTGACGACGCGCGTGGCGACGCCGGCGCGCGCTAGCCAGTCTTCCACTTGGTGGGTGCCGTCGATCACGCCGTCGTGCTCGCCGGTGATCAAGAATACGCGGCGCACGCGCTCTTTCGCGGTTTGCAGCGCTTCGAGCCCCGGGCCTCCCCAATAGCGGTCCGTCGCCGCCAAGATCAGCCAGCGGTTGAATACGTGCGGTTCGCGCACGCCGACGTTCATGGCTGCGTACGCACCCTCGCTGAAGCCGATCAAGGTGTTGCCGTATAGTTGCACTCGGCGGCCGTACTTCTTTCGCAGCACCTGAATCGCGCCCATGGTCGCGGTGTGTGCGGACGGCCAGTTGTTGTCCCAAGCCCGGCCATCGCCGTATGCAGCAGGGCCAGTCGGGCAGACGAGCCAACCGAGCCGCCGCGCGACCGGCGCCCAGCGCTGGCAATCTCTCTCGGGATGACCGCCGCGAGCGTGCAGGTAAACCAAGATCGGCCGCATGCTGTGGCGCCCCGGGCCCGTGGGTTCGAAATAGTAGGCCGGCGCAGAACCCCGCAGCGTGACCATGTGCATGCCACCGGACAGCAGAGTATCGCTCTTGTCGATCTCCTTCGCTTTGGGGTCGCTCTCGTCCGCGGAGCCCAGAGTGGCCTTCTCGCTCGGATCGGTTCCCTCCTCACCGACGACGGCGTCCTTGCCCTCAGGGATGCGGAGCTTGAAGCCGATCTTCAGCGGCGCGCGGCGCTGCAGGCCATTGGCCTCACACAGCGCTGCGATCGTCACGTTGTAGCGGTCGGCGATTCGGCCGAGCGTTTGCCCGGAGGCCACGACGTGCGTTTCCGCTTGGGCAGGGAGCGCGAGCAGGAGCAAGGCCGCGCACACGAAGCGACTCAGGAAACGCATCATCCACCGGCGTATCACAACTTCACTAAAACCGAGAAAAGACTCTCCTGAGCGTTTGTTTCGGCCGGTCGGCCTGCGAGCTAAGGCCGGCGCATCTCCACACCGGTTGCCACTAGGCGGAGTTCATCGACGCTGCCATCGGCGTTCTTACGAGGGAATTGGCCCCCCTCACTCTCGAGGTGCGCGACCCGCTCCGGAGGCAGCGTATTCACGCCCAACGTGCCTTGCACCTTGGCGCGGGCGCCGGCCGAGTCCGTCGGCACGAAGAAGCCGTAGTCCTTGAAGGTGACGCGGCAGCCCGGCAGCTTCGGATCGCCGCCCTCGGCGATCTCCATCCAGCAGCCGCGGCGCGTGCACGCACTGCGCACCTGACCCTCGACGGTGATCGCCTGGTCGCGAAAGCGCTCCGGCTTCGAAAGCACCTCCGCGAGCGCGAGCTCAGGGCCCGCGCTGATGGGAGCGCCGAAGGTCTTGGCGGGGCCGCTGGCGGCGGAGTTGCTCGCGGTGGGCTGCGCCACCGGTGTCGAGCTGGCAGCGGGGCCGGCTTCACGCGTTCGAGTTTCGCAAGCGGGGAGCGTGGCGAACAAGAGGACGACGCCAATGCGGAGCGGGGCGGGGACCATGGGCCAGTATGATAGCCGATTTCGGGTAGAGCGGAGATCGCGGGCTGGGTCGACTCGCGCTAGAGGGGCCCTCGCAAGGCCAATGAAGGCGCGCTCGCAGCAGTCGAACGCCAGGGCGCCCGGGCTGCGGCGCTAACGGCGGGGGCGCAAACGTGGGGCGGCTTGGGTGCGGATTTGGGCGCGGTCGAGTTTGCCCGAGGCGAGTCGGGGCAGAACTTCGAAGACGCACAGTGCGCGTGGTTGTTTGAAGGATGCTAGGCGTTGAGCGAGCGCGGCGAACAGAGCTTGTTCATCGAAGTTGAAGCCGGCGCGGAGTTCGAGGGCGGCGGCGATGCGTTGGCCGAATTCAGGGTCTGGGATACCGAAGACTAGGGCGGCTTCGATTCCGTCGCAGGCGAGCAGCGCGTGTTCGACTTCGCTCGGGTCGACGTTTTCTCCGCCGCTGATGATCAGCTCGCTTTCGCGGCCGAAGACGAATAGTCCGAGGTCCGGGTCGAACTCGCCGCGGTCGCCGGTGTTGAAAAAGCCATCGTCGTTGAAGGGCGTTGGCTGGCCCAGGTAGCCGCTGAAGAGCGTGGGACCGCGCACTTCGATCAGGCCGCGAACGACGCGCATTTCGAGCCCGGGCAGCGGGAAGCCCACGCCCACGACGCCGTTTTTCAAAGGCGCGACCGCCGGCGGAGGGAAGGCGAGTGTACTGACCTGTGAGCAGGTCTCGGTCAGGCCGTAGCTAGTTAATACGGGCAGGCCGCGTTCACGCGCGGCCGCAAACAACTCGGGCGAACAGGCTTGCCCGCCCAGCAAGATCGCGCGCAGCGGCGCGCGTGCCGCGACCTCCGGCGCATCACGGAGCAGGCGCGCGAGCACTGCAGGGACCAACGAGAGCAGCGTGATCCGTTCCGCGACCAGCTGCTCGGCGAGCTCGGGCACTGAGCCGAGCAACCCGCCGCTGCTGGCGCGAAACACGACCGTGCAGCGTCGCGCCGCAAGCGCACGCGTGACCACGGATAGCCCGCCCACATGGGACAACGGCAAACACAGCAGCGCACGATCGTCGAGTCGAGGCGGCAGGCGCTCGGCGTCCGCGCGCGCCAACGCGAGGAACGCGCGGCGACTCAGCTCGACCAACTTGGGTCGGCCCGTGGAGCCCGAACTGGGCACGAATGCCAGCGCGCGCTGGTCGGGCACGGTCGGAAAAGGCGAGGTTTCGAGCGCATTCGCTCCTGCCGTAGAACGGCGAATCTCGGGAACGGGTTCGAGTTGGCTCGGATCGACCACGAGCTCCGCCGCGCTCGCGCCAATCAAGTACTCACGCTCGTGCTGAGTCAGCCGCGGGTGTAGCGGCAAGAGCGGGACACCGAGCTCGAAGCACAGGTACAGGCACTCGAACATGGCCAAGCTGCCGTCGACGACCAGCGCCACGGGGCGCGCGTCGAGAGGCTGGACGCCGAGCGCAGCGAACTGAGCGCGCCGCGCACGAACGCGCGCCGCGAGCGCCGTGAAGCTCAGGCGCTGGCCGTCGCAAACCAGCGCTTCCGCGTGCGGCGCTTCGCGGGCTGCTGCAAAGATGGATAGGCTCATGGTTGCCCCGCGATACCGAACCCAGGCTCGGACCAGGCCTGGATGCGTGCCCCGGCGTAAAACGGCAGGCTGAGCTGAGCGAGCCGCGCGCCCTCCAGATCGAGCCCTTGAGCCATCGTTTCCGAGCCGATGCTGAGGGCCAAGGCCGCGCTCAGGCCGAGCCCGAGCGGACCTTCGAAGGCGTGCGAGAGGATCACCTGTGCGCCGATCGCCTGCGCTGCCCGAGCCAGGGCAAAGCAGCGCGCGATCCCACCCACGAGGGTTGGCTTCAAGATCACGGCTCGGTCGCCAGCTCGAGGCTCGGCGCCCGCGGCCAGTGATTCGTCGAGCGCCCAGGGCAAGCCGAGCTCGCTCAGCTGCGCGAGCTGCGCAGGCGCGCACGGCTCCTCGATGAACTCCAGCTCGCACTCCGCAAAACGCGGCAAATAGTGCTGCGCCTCGACCACGCTCAGGGCTTGATTGGCATCCAGGCGCAGTCGAGCCAAAGGGCCGAGTTCACGGCGAAGCTGTTCGACCGCGACGAGCTCGCGGTCCAGGGCGCCTGCCCGTCCGATCTTGAACTTGAAGGTCGTCACCCCGCGCGCGCGCGCGGCCAAGGCTTGCTCCAAAGCCTGTTCTGGCTCACCCATGAGCAGCGCCGCGACCGCGCGCGAAAACGGTGGAGGCCCCGCAGGTTGGAGCGGCGCCGGCCCGGCAGGTAGGAGTAGCTGCCATGCCGGAACTCCGGCCGCGCGGGCCCAGAGCTCGAGCAGCGCGCCCTCCAGCGCCGCTCGTGCGGCGGGTAGATTTGGGGGTATTCGCACGCTGGCGCGGCCAAGCTCACCGATCAGGTCTTGGTCCGGTTCGAGCCGTTCGGCGATGTCACTCAGATCGAGCGCCGTCAACGCTTGCTGGCACGCCTGTAAGCTCTCCGGACTGAAACCCGGCAGCGGCGCCGCTTCGCCTCGACCGGATACGCCGTCATCACTCTCGAGTGTGATGAGACAGCTGGCCCGCTCCGTCCAGGTGAGGCGCGCGTTCTGCACGGGGCGAGGCAAAGTCCGCGCAGTGGAAACCACCGACACGGACAGAGTCACGGCCGGCTCACCAAGCCAAAGTGCGCGAGCACACCGCGCAAGCACAGGCCGAGCGCGAACAACAAACCAAACACGGCCAGCAATTTGGCGGTCGCCGCGAGCAGCGGATTGAGCGAGCGCCCCTCCGTAGCCGTCACTGCGCGCTCGGTTTTGAGCGCCAGGGGCAAGGAGAGCAGGGGGAGCAAGACTTCCGGCCCGGTGCTGCCCGTGACTGCCAGGCCGACCGGCGTCAGATAACTCACCGCGATCAGCGCGCGGTATTGGTTGAGCGCGAAACCGCGACCGTAGCGCACGGCCAAGGTGCGTTTACCCGCGCCCAGATCGGTCACGCGGTCGCGCAGGTTGTTCACGACTAAAATCGCGGTGGCCAGCGCGCCGACCGGAATGGAACACGCAAACGCCAAGCCCGGCACTCGTCCGATTTCTACGAGGGTCGTGCCGCACACGGCAACCAAACCAAAAAAAATAAACACGAACACATCGCCGAGCCCGTGATACCCGAGCGGATACGGCCCACCCGTGTAAGCAATGGCCGAGGCGATCGACGCGCAACCGATCAGCAAGATCACCGGACCTGAGACGTAAGTCAGGTACAAGCCGATCAGGAGCGCGAGTCCGAACACCAGCCACATGCCGCGGCGCATGCTGCGCGGGCTGAGTAGGCCCGCTTGCACGGCGCGCGTCGGCCCCAGGCGCTCGGCGGTGTCCGCACCCTTCTCGAAGTCGAACACGTCGTTGGCGAAATTCGCGCCGATTTGCAGCAGCAACGCGCCGAGCAGCGCGGCGACTGCCGGGCCCCATTGCACTTGGCCGCGCGCTGACGCGCAGGCGGTACCGACCAAGACGGGCGCCGCAGCGGCGCTCAACGTCTTCGGTCGGCTGGCGAGCAGCCAGGCAGCGAGCGAGTTGGGACGAACGTCCACCTTGGGGAGCGCACGGGTCGGGGCTGAGGCGTTCATCGCTTGGCTCGTGCGCGTGAGAGAATCAGGGCAGGCGCTTGAACTTTTTGAAGTTGGGTTTGCGCTTCTCGAGGGACGCCGTTTTGCGCTCTTTGCCTTCTTCGGGCATGTAATAGAGCAGCGTCGCGTTGCCCGCCAGCTCTTGCAGCCCGGCCTGTCCGTCGCAGTCGGCGTTCAGCGCGGATTTCAAGCAACGCAGGGCGAGTGGGCTATGTTGCAAGATCTTGCGGCACCACTGCATCATGTCTGATCTCCTCGTCGGATCACTTGGGCAATGAACTCGGGGCGCTCGAGCAACAGATCGTGGCCCGCTCCGTCTACGATGTTCAGCTCGGCGTGCGCGACGGCTTTCGCGATCTGCTCGGCGAGGTGCCGGAATTTCGTGTCGAGCGCGCCCGCGCACAGCGTCAGCGGAACGCGAATTTCCCCCAACATATCGCGATAATTGGGCATTTCTGCGAGACCAGTAACGCGCAGTGAGCGGGCCAGTCCCGCCGGGTCGTGACTCAGCCGCTCGTTGCGCTTTCGGCTGAGCGTGGCTTCGTCGAGCCCCGCTTGCGAAGCCCACAGCGGCTGCGCCTGCCAAGCATCGACGAAGGCGGGCAAGCCACGACTCTCCAAGAGCTCGCACCAACGCTCGTCCGCGGCGCGCCGCTCGACTCGCTCGAGCTCGGAGGCGAGGCCGGGGTGCCCGCTGATCAGCGTCAGTCGCGACACGCGCGCGGGGTGCCGGAGCGCGAGGCCGAGGGCCAAGCGCGCGCCCAGCGAATAGCCGACGACGTGCAGCGCGTCGGCTTCAGCGCTGAGTCGGGCCAGGCGATCCACTTCGGCTTCGAAATCGAGCACGTCGCTGCCTGCGTTTGAGCCGACGTGGCCCACGAGCGCAGGCGCGAAGCGGCGCAGCCCGGGCTGATCGGCCAGAAAATCCCAGCTTTTCGGGCTGCCGGTGAAGCCATGGAGCAAGAGCCGCGCGGTCACTCCGTTGCTCCGGCCAGCGCTTCGAGCTCGGCGCGCACGCGCCGTTCGGATTCGCGCGCGCTGCCTCCGTCGACGACGATCTGCAGCACGCTCACGCCCGGCTGACTGGTCGCGTCGCGCACGGCCTGCGTGATGCTCGCGCGGTCGCCGAGCTTCGCGTAGCGGTAACCAAACAGCGCTGCCGCGTGCGAGAGCTCCACGCTGGGCGGCGTCAGCCAATAGCGACTGGCGTCCGCCTGCTGCTCGAGCTGCTCGAAGATCGGCAGCTGCTCGAAAATTCGGCCCCCGCCGTTGTCGATGACCACCAGCACGAGCGGCCCCAGAGCCTCGCGCGCGACGGCCAAGCCGCCCAAATCGTGCATGAAGCTCACGTCACCCAGCAGCAGCACGGTGGCGTCTCGGCACAGGCTCGCGGCGCCCGCGGCGCCCGAGATCAGCCCGTCGATCCCGTTGGCTCCGCGCTGCGACAGGACGCGCAGGGCGCGCTTCGAACTCGGGACGTACGCGTCGACCTCGCGGATCGGCAAGCTATTGCCGAGCACGAGTTGGCAGCGCTCGGGCAAGTGATCGAGCACCGCGCGCACGGCGCTGGCCTCGCTGAGCAGCGCCGATGGTCGAGCCAATTCTTTTTCCACGACCAGCCAGGCTTGGCGGTTGGCCTCGCGCCAGGCTTGGCGAAAGCGTTCGCGCTCGGCTTCGTCTTGCAAGCGCGCGTGCTGCAAATGCCGAACGGTGTCCGTGGCGGCCGCTTCGGTGCTGGAGCTGACGAGCTCGCTGGCTAGGCCGTGCGGATCGGGAAAGCCGTGCTCGGCGATCACGAAGCGCTGACCGCCAAAGCCGCTTTCCAGCCAGCGTTCATAGCCGCCCGAGGTGGGCGTGCCGCCGAAGCTCAGCAGTAAGTCGGGCGAAAGGCGCTGGCGCAGGGTCGGCGAGCGCAGCAGCCACTCGAAGGCGTCAATGCACAGCACGTTGGGAGCGAACTCGGGCAGCCAGCGCGACTGACTGGTGGCTTCGCACAGCAGCGGATAGCCGGTGAGCTCCGCCAAGCGGGCCAACGCCCGCGCGGCTTCGGGTCGATATGCGGGCTCGGGGCCGACCAAGATCAAGCCGCGCGCTGTTTCAGCGCAAGCGCGCGCCAAACGAGTCACATCGCCGTGCAGCGTGGCGCGCGCGGTCAGCGCGGGCCCGCGCGCGAGCAAGGCATCGACGTTCTCGCGTAAGGCGAGCGCGGCCGCGTCTTCGGCTGCCACCGGCTCGAGCGGCTTTCGCGCGCGGGCATTCAAGTGCACGGGCCCAGGGTTGCCATTTTGCGCCGCGTGCACGGCGTGCGCGACGCTGCGCACCACGCCGCTCAGCGCGCTCGGCGAAGCATCGGGGGTGCCCAGCTCGAAGAACGCGCGCGCCGAGTCGCCGAACATTTTGATCTGATCGATGGCTTGCGGCGCGCTCGCGTGCGAGAGCTCGAAGGGCCGATCCGCGGTCAAGACCAAGACCGGCACGCGCGAAAGCGACGCCTCGATCAGCGCGGGGTAATAGTTGGCCGCGGCGGTGCCCGAGGTGCACACGAGCAGGCTCGGTTTCCCGCTGACGCGCGCTTGGCCGAGCGCAAAGAAGGCCGCCACGCGTTCGTCCCACACCGAGTGACAGGTGAGCCCCGGCTCGTTCAGCGCGGCCCAGGCGAACGGCGTCGAGCGAGAGCCCGGGCTCAAGACGACGTGTTCGACGCCCGCTCGAGCCAGAGTTCCAAGGAGCAGCCGTGACCATTCGGTCAGCAGCGTCGGCGTCATCCGGAAACTCCCAGCGCCCCGAGCAGCGCCGCGAGCTTCCAGCGCGTTTCGGCGAACTCGCTGGGCGCGTTCGAGTCAGAGACCACGCCGGCTCCCGCGTACAGCTCGGCGTGCTTCCCCGCCACCACGCCGCAGCGCAGGGCGACCACGAAACGCCCGTCACCGCTCTTATCGAACCAACCAAATGGGCCGCTGTACCAGCCGCGTTGATCGGGCTCATGGCTGGTGATGAATTCGATCGCTGCGCGCGTGGGCACGCCGCCCACCGCGGGCGTCGGGTGCAAGCGGCAGACCAGCTCCAGCACGTGGCTCGGCTCGCGCAGCTTGCCTTGAATCGGCGTGCGCAAATGCAGCACCGTACGCAAGCGATGCACCTCACGCTTGGGCGCCGGCGAAAGCTCGCTGGTGAGCGGCGAGAGCAAGCGCAAAATCTCGCTGACGACGAACTCGTGCTCGCGGATGTCCTTGTCGCTCTCGAGCAACCGCGTGGCAGAAGTCGCATCGTCCGCGCTAACCGAGCCGGCGACCGCTTCGGTGCTCAGCTCGCAGCCACGCTTTTGCACCAATTGCTCGGGGGTTGCGCCCAAGAACGTGGCGCCACCGACCCGAAACGCAAAGCGCGTCGACTCGGGCGCATCGTCGCGCAAGCGGCTGTGCACGACCTCCGGCAAGAGCTCGCGATCCAAGGTCAGGCTCACGCGCCGCGCGGCCACGATTTTTTGCGCGCGACCGCTCTTGATCTCGTCTTGAATCGCGGTCACGAGCAGAGCGAAGGCTTGTTCGGAGCGCTCCTCGCGCGTGAGCTCGCGGGCGGATTCGCGGACCGGCGAGGCGCTGAACAACGCCGAGAGCGCGCGCGTCAAGCGCGGCTCGAGCTCGGCGCGAAACGCCTCTCGGTCCCAGCCGCCGCCGCGCACGATCAAGCACAGCCAGGCGCCCGCCTGGTTCTTCAGGTAGCTGAGCTCGGGCAAGACGAAGCGCGCGTCGCCAAAGCCGCGCCAGAGGCCGCTCTCTGCTTGGCCCGCCTGAAAGGCGAGGCCGCCAAAGAAGCGCGGACTGGGCGCAGCGGCGTCGCAGCGACTGGCATCGAGCTTCGCCCAGACTTCTTCGGCTTGAGCGCGAATGCTTTGAAAGCGGTCGCTGCCTTGGGCTTCGAGCGTGAAGGCCGCGCCCAAGCCGCAGGTTTCTTCGGCGGCGGGCGGCGCCCAAAGTAACGCGCTGCCGCTGCTCTCTGCGGCGAGCAGGCGCTCGCTCGGCACGCGTGGCACGGGCCAAGTGAGCGCGACCCAGGCGGCGGCGCCGTCGAGCCGAGTCAGATCCCGCGCCACTCGCTCGATCAGCTCATGGCTGTCGAAAGCGCTGTCAGCGGCACGGGTGCTGGCTGCGCCGATCGCGAACTCTGCGCTCATTCCGGCTTTCGCGGCTCCGCGACATAAAGGTGGCAGACGCCGAAGGTCAACGGATGCACGCCCAGCACGTTCAAGTTCGAGCTCTGCATCAGCGCGGCGAACTCATCGGCGGGCGGAAAGGCAGCGATCGAACGCTGCAAGTATTGATACTCCTTCACGCCCGAGAGCAGCGCGCCGACATAGGGCACGACGGTGTGGATGTGAAAGCGCGCCATCGCGCCCATCAGGCCGCCGCGCGGCTCGGACAGCTCGAGGATGGCGATCCTGCCGCCCGGGCGCGTGACGCGGGCCATTTCGCGCAGGCCCTGCGCCCGATCGGGCACGTTGCGGATCCCGAACGCGATGCACACGGAGTGAAACGAGGCGTCGGCAAAGGGCAGCGCTTGAGCATCGCCTTGCACCAACTCCACGCGCGCCTCGAGCCCCGCGCGCTTCACTTTTTCACGCCCGACATCCAGCATTTTGGCCGACGGATCGAGGCCGACCACGCTCGTGCTGGGCTCGGTGCGCGCGACTTGGATGCCGAGATCGGCGGTGCCGGTCGCCAAATCGAGCACGCGGTGCCCCGAGCCGAGCTCGAGCGCGCGCACCGTCTTGCGTCGCCAGCTCTGATCGATCCCCAGAGAAATGACGCGATTTACCAGATCATAGCGGGCCGCGATGCCGTCGAACATCGCGCCCGAGCCCTCGCGCGCCAGAGCCGTATTTCCCTGGTCGCGGGCTAGGGCTGTCACAGGTTCGGTCATGGATCTCCGTACACTTTCAGGAAGGGGGTCGGATCGACGACTTTGCCGGCGACCAGCGCGGTGAGTAGGGTTTCGCCGAGTCGCGCCAAGCGCTGCAGCTCTTGGACGCGACCGCGCTTGAAATCAGGCGCGCTGCCGGCTTCGGCCGCGCGGGGGAGCGTCGCCTCTGCGTTGCTCAACGCCTCGCCGAACTGGCGCACCAGCTCCAGCTCGCGCTCGCGGAGCACACGCTGCACCAACTTACCGATGCTGGTCTCGGCCTCGTAAAAGTCGCGCCGTTCTCCCGGTCGCCAGCTCTTCTTGACCGCGCCCCACTTGAGCAACTCGTTCAGAGTCATGCTGACCGCACCGGCGCTCATCTTCAGCTGCTCGCCGAGCTCGGCGGCGCCGAGCGGGGCAGGTGCCAGGTACAGCAACGTCCACATGCGCCCCATCGGTCGCTTGAAGCCCCAGAACTCCATCAGCCGCCCGATCGTGTCGGCGACTTCCAGTTCGGCCTGGGTAACGGGCTCTGCGGCGGGTCCGGACATCAGCTTGTTCTTTGAGCTTTCAAAACTTCGTGAAACTTTAGGCTCCGCGACCGGTCCGGTCAAGCGTTGCAACGCTTAAAATCGGCCCTTTCGATGATCGCCGCGCCCCCGATCGCTCCACTCGAGACTGCCCGCTTCACTTGGGGCCCGAACCACGGAAAGACAAATGAGGCGAAACAAACTACTTCCGCTCGCGGTCACGAGCGGGTGCGCCTCTCGCGGAGCCCCAGTTGGTCCCGGCAGCGCTGGAGCGGCCGCGAGCAGCGGAGGCTCGGCCAGCGAGGCGGGCGCGACGAACTCGGGCGGCACGCCGGGGTCAGCTGCGGCCAGCGTCCAGGTCTGCTCGCGCTTGACGCAGCCAGGTCTTCAATGGCCGTTCAGTACGGGGTCAGCAATGGGGCAACTCGAATAGGCTTCGCGCGTCTGGTCGCGCGCGCCCGTATTGTGCTCGCGACCAGGCGTCCTCACGCGCGCGCCGCAGCAGCGGCTGATCTTCGAGCACCAGCTGCGTCAGCGCATCGGGGGGCAAAGTGTCGCCCAAGGTAAGGACGGACTGACGACGCAGCTCGACCGGCTCGGAGGCATCAGCGGCTAGCGCTGCCAGTGCCTGCTGCGTTTCTGGCTGCAAGCTTGCGCCGAGACCAGCGACGGCGTGAAGGCGCACATCCAAACCAACTGAGGCTTCGCGGGATACCTGGAGCGCGAGGTCGAATGCACCCGCCGTGGACAAGCAACGCGCGGCTCGCGCCCGCAACCAATCGGGCTCGCTGGATAGCGCAAGCTCCAACAGTCGTTTCGTGGCATTGGCCAACGTCATCAGCTCGAGCAGCATCAGCAGTCCTTCGCCAGAAACGGCGCTCGGCGCCAGGTTCAAGCTCAACTTCAGCAACGCTGCCGAGCCGCCTTCCACGAGCTTGGCGAGAGCTTCTTTCGGCATGTCTCGAGCGATGATTCGAGTCATGATCGCGTCGCGACGTAGGCAGGCGATCAGCGGTTTGGGTTCACCTTCCGCTGCGCAAACGAGAGCGTCACGGACTCGTTCGTGGGTTTTGTGGCGCCTTCGACTCCGCAACCATCGCCCGGGCCATAGAAGAAACCTGAGCCAGCGCGGCGTCCTCCGCGATCGGAGTTCGATGTCTGGTATGGGAGGCGCCCATACGGACAAGGGACCGCAAACGTCTAAGGCCAAGGTCATTTCGTCCGGAACCTGGTGTCGCTCCAGCTCCACCGAGGTGAGCCCCGGCGCGCGGGGTGACTGTTTGCCCCGTGACTTCAAAACCCGAAATGCTTCGAGACGTAGCAACCGGTGCTCGTCCCTGTCCGCGAGGATCTGCAGAAGGTCATCGTCAGTGGCCTTCATGCAGTACAGCACCACCACCGCCAGCTTGCACCGCTCGTCTCCGTTCGAAAGAACGAGGCGAAGCCCTGCTTGCGCGAGGCGGATCTGCCCCTTTTCGAGGAGCACCCGAGCCATCTCGACTCGAGTTGGTTCGGGCCAGACGGCGCCGTGACAGGCAGTCATCAACTCCCGTGCGTTATCGGCCAAAGGGAGACTTCGCACGAGCCATGCCGCGCTCCCGCCCACACGAAGCTCCGGGACACGAAGTGGATCCGAAAGCAACCGCAGCGCATCGGGCTCGACAGCTTCGTCCAATCGGTGTAGCGCTTCCGCTAGACTGGCGGCTACGTGTGGTTCGTTCCAAGCAGCGCGAAAACCATAGCGAAGCGCCGCCCGAGCTTCCTGCTCGTGGCCGTGCTGGGCGAGCGCAATAGCACAGTCGGCCAGCTGCCGATCACACGCATGCCAAAGCTCTCGCCGGAGCCGAAACGTTGCTTTCTCCACGTTGTGACCGAGCAACGCGACCGCGAAAGCGATTCGAGACTCGATGCTTTCGGACGACTCAGCCAACTTCAGCAACAGGGCCTCGTCGGCCAGGGAAAAAATGTCGCTGAAGAGCAGCGGAAACTCGCCGAGCCTGCGGCACACGCTCAAGAGATGTTCGCGCGCCGCGTCACTGTGGAGTGAAAAGGCAAGTCCTCGCAAGATCGACGGCGAGGAGGGCGCCCTGATCAGCTCCGCAATGACGCACTCGACCGTCGCTGCCTTTACGGGCAGCTCGGCACACACGCGCGCCGCAAGCTCCAACGAGCAAGTCTGAAGCTGATACGACACGCCCTCGCCGCGCGGCGTGTCGTTTACTGCGTTCCGAAGCATCGACTCGATCACTTTCTCTAGCTCTTCCGGCGCAGATAGACCGAGTACCATGAGGGCTTGGTCGGGGTCGGTCCAGCCTTCCAGGGTACCAAGAGCCTCTAGCGCCGTCTGCCCACTCGCGTGGTTTGCGCGCGCGAGCAGAAATTCTCGAAAGCTGTGGTGGATGAACTGGGCATGACCGCGCCGCACGTCGAACAGACCCGTAGCGACGAGTAGGTTTTTCGTTCGCTCCTCCAGCCAAGCCGAACTGGTTTGGGGGCGAAAGTCGCCCAACCAGAGGCTCGCCTTTGCGAGTAAATCGCAGCCTGCGTCCGCTTTCGCCAACCTGGCAAGCAGGGCATCGATGTTGTCGAGCGCCTTACCAGCTACATCTGCCGACCCGCCGTCGGCAGCCCAGTCGGCGATAAAAGCATGCCTGAAACGCTGCCAGCGCGCTCCACTGAGAACGCTTGCAACGTAACTTGCGTATAGTTCAGCGCGCGATACGGGCAAGCGTGGGTTTGCTGCCGCGTCGAAGACATCGGCGGCAAGGTGCAAGAGCAACGGGGTCGTAGCCAGGCGACCGAGTCGAGCTTTGTTGACTGCATCGGCAAAGCTGCTGGCGACCTCCCTCTTGGCGAAGCGTTGGGCCGCGTAGCTTGCCAGATCACCCGCTGACAGCGGCAGAATCTCGTAGCGATCCCACGGCGGGCCAAAGGCATCTAACTGCGGGTTTGGACGGCTCGCGACGATGATACGGCGAGCGGCTGGATCGTCCGACCAACGCCTGATTCGGTCGAGTAGCTCATCTCGTGCTTCGATAGGAACTTCGTCCAAACCGTCGACCAGCAGCAACCAACAGGCGCCGGACGCTGGCGGGTTCTCGAAGAAGTCGGCGTCCAGCTGCTCGAAGTCCCCAGACGCGACGACCGCCTGGAACAGATTCAGCGCGCGAGTACCCTTCAATCCGGCCAGGGCACGCGCTTCGGCGTAGGCCGGTAGGTAGTGGCGTTGCTTTCCTTGCCGCCAGTCATCGGCGATTCGCTTGGCCAGCGCGCGCAGCAGCATCGATTTACCCGCGCCAGCACCAGCCTGGAGCACGATGTGGCTCTGCGCCTCCGGTAGCGTTGACGCGCTCACCTCGGGTACAAACGCCGCGTTGGTGACATCGCCAGATTCTTGCGGTGAAGACGGGCGCGCGAGCTTGCGCACGCGAAGCTCGCAATAGGGGCGCGGCCTCTCCTCTGGATCCGGATAGCTGACGAGTCTCGCGATGCCTCTTAGATATGACTCCAGTCGCTTCGACGTGATGCGATTGAGAGTCCTGACGATAGCTTCGAGCGCGGCGCCCGGTGGCTCGGCCTGAATGCACTGCAGCTGCGACAAGCGGTACGGACGCCATTCGGTATTCTCGAGTTCCGTCGAGCTGATGCCGTCGAACAGTACTGGAATCACTGGTTTGACATGCGAGCCTCCTGTCAGCCAGTTCATCTCATGGTGAACGTACTCAGACCGGAAGGCGGTGTTCGTGACAAGCACGACGGCAGCGTCTGCGGTCCGAGCGGCAGCTTCGAGCCTCGGGTCCCAATTGTCACCAACTTGCAAGCAGTTGAAGTCCAAGAAAGGGTCGAGGTGCGCCGATTGAAGCGCGTCGAACAGCTGATGTGCGAAAGCGGTGCCGGGCGCATGACTCTTGACGCTGTGGCTAATGAAGACCGTCACGCCAAGGATGGTAGTCAGGAACAGTCTACAGCGGCAGTCATCTTCATTTATTTGTGGAACGCCCACGCTCTCGACGAGAATTTGGGTCATCTCGACCCGGTTCGCGCCAGGGTTAAAGTACTGCCGGAGCCGCAACGGATGGAACGACTCGAACGGATCTTGAGCTCATGAAAACCGCACTGATCATCGGCGACGTCCAGCGCGGCATCACCAGCGCCTACGCCTTCGCGCGGCGGGTGGTCCCAGCACTGACCGAGCTCCTTCCACAAGCCCGAGCGGCCGGCGTGTTGGTGGTGTTCGTACGCATCGCGTTCCGCGCCAATCGCACGGATCTGCCGCCGGACAACGCGCTGTTCTCGGCCTTCTTCGACGCGGGGGATCTATTCCACGAAGGGACGGCCAATGCTGCGATCGATCTGCCGGTGCAGGTCGAGGACGTCGTCGTACTGAAACGCCGCGCAAGCGCCTTCGCTGGGACGGATTTGGAGCTCGTGCTGCGTGCTCACGCGGTGGACCACATCGCCGTCGCTGGAGTGGCCACCAGCGCAATGGTCGCCGCAACTTGTTACGACGCAGCGGATCGGGGTTATCGGATCACCGTGCTCCGCGATGGCTGCGCCGATAGTGACTCGAGCGTTCATGATTTCTTCATGGACAAGGTGTTTCCTGGCCGGGCGCACGAAGTCGTGTCGTGCGCCCAGTGGCTTGCCGAGCTGCCTGCGAAGCAGGGGTGATGGTTACCCACTTGGATAGCCGCAACCGCTGCTCTGCTTCGGCGATCGAATGGCCGTGCCCAGTCGCGACGCGGGGGCTTGGGAGACGCGACCCGCCCGAGGCGCCGCTATCTCACGTTCGCGGTTGCCGAGCCGCCCAGGTTGCTCTTCACGGTCACGGTCTGCGGTTTCGAGCCCGAGAAGCTGAATGAGCCTTCGTAGCGTCCGCCGCCCTTGTTGGTCAGGACGAACGTGGGCTCGCTGGATTGGTTGCGGAAGACCGTCAGGATCGCGGTCGAGCTGGTGCTGGTGGCTCGGACGGTGAGCGTGCCGCCGCGTCCGCCGGGTTTGAATTCGGCGCGCTCGATGCGCACCACGTCGGGGGGTGGTGGAGCGGCGGTGGTCACGGTCAACGTGCCTGTCGCACTGCCTAGGCCGCCGCAACAAGCCGTGCCGCTCACCTGGACTCCCTGGTTCGCGCTCACGCGGGCCGTGGTGATGGGAAAGTCCGCGCTCGAGGCGTTTTGGAGCACGACGACGGTGGCGGGCACTTGCACGACTGCGGGGTTACTGCTGCTCAGTTGGACGCTCGCTGCTTGAGTCGCCGGCCCATTGAAGGTGAGCCTGCCGGTCACCGGACCCCCACCGCCGACGCTGGCCGGGAAGAACGTGATCGACACGAGAGTCGGCCCTGAAGGCGGCGCGGTGGTGGTGAGGGTCGCCGACCGCGTCACGCCGCCAGCCTCTGCCAGGATGACCGCGAAATCCGAGCTCGTGGTCGGCCGGGTGTTGACGGTAAAGACTGCGCTCGCCACGCCTGCGGGGACCGTGACCGACGCGGGGACCGTGGCTACGGACGGGTTCGCGCTGCTCAGAGTCACCAACGTGTTGCCACCGTTTGCGGAGGCCAGCGTCACCGTGCCTTGAATGGGTGTACCGCCGACGACGAGGTTTGGCGCGAGCGTCAGAGAGACGAGCTGTCGACCCGTGGGCGCCGGTTCGGTCACGATCAACCACGCCGACTGCGTGACACCGCCGAACGAGGCCGAAACGGCGCCCGAAGTGGCTGACGTGACGGGCAGCGTGGCGATCGCGAAGCTGGCCGAGGTTGCGCCTGCTGCGACAGTGACGCTCGCCGGATGGGTCACTGGCAGCGTCGCCGCATGGGAGAGCGTGACGAGCGCTCCCGCGGCCGGTGCGGCGCCAGAAAGGGTCACCGTTCCGACGACGGTTCCGCCGCTGGCGACGACCGTCGGCGAAAGAGTCAGCGACGCGAGCGTGACGCCGCTGGGCGTCACGTTCAGCACGGCGGTTTGTGTGACCTGACCGGCGTTCGCGGAGATGGCCGCCCAATCCGGCACCGGCACCGGGTGCGACGTCACGGTGAAAGACGCGCTGCTGTTGCCGGCGAGCACGGTGACGCTGGAGGGCACGGAAGCGACTGCGGTGTTGTTACTGGAGAGGGCGACTATCGTGCCGCCGGCTGGTGCGGGGAGGGTCAGGGTCACGGTTCCAGTGGCACTCTGGCCTGCAGCTACCGTGCTGGGAGTCAACGCAATCGACTGGACGGCAGGCTCTGCCAGCGCAAGCTCGAGTGAACGCGGTGGATCCCCTGCGTTCATGTCGCCGCACGCGATCGTCAGCGCGCTCGAACCCACCACAGACAATACGATGATCAGCAGTCGAACGAGAAAAATCTGTAGCCTCATGGCGACACCTCCACCTGTGCTCGAGGGAAGCCGGCCCGCAGCGTCACCGGACGCGCACTGCCGATCCTACATCGCCACGCGGGTGGATCAATATCAAGCCTCCTCTTTGCAGCAATACCCATATTCTGTAACGAATTCGTGATTCGACGCCAGACCTAGGCACGCTGCTTGGTGATTGCATTCGTAGTGCGGAGGTTCTGCACCGAGGCGCTGCTCACTGGCGGATATCGCTAGTGCCAATGCCGAGCGATCGGTGCTCCGCATTCTTGAGCTCGAACGAGTTCTTGTTCTTCCCGCTGCAACGCCACCGCTTGGCGCCGATGCCTCGACGCGCGCGCCGTCAGATCGTGTTCAGAAACTCGATCCAACGGGGAAAGAGCTCCCGTACTCGCCCGAGCTTCTTCGTGTAAGCGTCCTTGGCGAGCTTCGCGATCGTGTCCGTCTTTGGCAGATGCAGCGAAATGCCGTGGCTGACGTCGGCGGCAGCGTTCGGGGTGTCCGGGGGATCGCCCTCGGGCCGGCGAGCGCTGTTTGCCATCACAGCCTGGCCAATGGCGGAGCGCAGCGCGGACGCGGCTCGTGCAATCGGCGTATCGGGCCCGAACGACCGTTCGAGCACTTCGCAGAACTCGACCGCGTCCACCAGATCTTCCTGACTCATGCGTTCGCCAACGGGCGTACCGTAGGGGCGCGTCACCCGCTCGTCGACGACGGCTTTCACGATCGGATCGTTCATGCCTCCGACCTCCAGCAAAGAGGCACCCAGGGCATCCAGGCGCTGGGCCACGCCCGGCCATGCTGTGAGATCGACAGCGGACTCGGTCACGTTGCGATGATAGTCCCCCTCGTTCGTTTGCCCCACGAAGGCGGTCGCAAGGGCGCGAGGGGACAAGCCTCCTTCGGCGCGCCAGAGGCCGTTGAATTGCCTCAGCACCTTGTCGATGTTCCAGCCGATGTTGTTCTGTTCGCTGCCGACGACGTGCCTCACGTTCCCGCCGCTCTTGAACCACCACGAGTGCGTCGTCACTTCTTGCATCACGCAGGCGTCGAACGCGAGCACGTCGATGGGCCGCGCTAGGGACGTGAAGACATCGGCAAAATCTGCCAGCGGCATCGGCCCCAATAGATCTTGCGGACCGTCGCTCGGATAGTCGTACACGGCACCATTCCACGCTTCACCGTGATCCAGGACCGTGAGGGCAAAATACTTCGAAGGATAATCAGACTGCGCGAGATCCAAGAATGCCTTGAGCACCTCGGGCGTCGAAAGCAGGAGCTCGTTGTCGTCCGTGCGTTCGAAGAGCTGCGCGAGCGCCGTACCCGCGGGCGCAGGGATCTCCGACGCTACCTCGTCGGAATCGTGGTTCGAGCGGATTTGCAGGAGCTTCGTGGGATAAAACCCGTCCAATAGAACGATCACGTTCGCGAACGGCTCTAGCTCTGCGTAGCGTCGCTCGAGCCAGTCGACGTAGTGATCTCCGAGGACGGCGTTGCTCGTCTCACTCGCCAGATAAAACGCCAACGTCCACTCCTTATGAGGAACGCCGGGGTTGGAGCCCCACGCCCCGCTTGCGGCAGAGTTTCCCGCGCTGCCAGTCGGATCGCACGCTCCAACGCAGGGCGGGGGATAACGCGGCGCTTCGGGCTCCGACGTGCGCGCCGTTCCTCGGCCCTCGGTCACCGTGCCGCAGGCGAGCAACAGAAACGCGAGCGCTCCCCATCGTGCACGGCAGCGCGCGGGCCATACTTGCCTGACTCGTTCTGGCATTGGGAATATCCTCGTAGGCACTGCGTGAAGGTCGGCTCGCCGCAGCTGCTTCTGATCTACCCGTGTAATCAGCTCGAAGAATGGGTGAGGCAGATCGCTGCCAGCGATAAGAACGGGCCGCCGGCAATGCATCCGCCTCTTGCAATCGGGAGCGGCCCGCTCGTCGCATCCTGGCAGCCGAGAAAATCAGGCCGAGCTCGGGTGGCGGAGAAGTTGGTCGCCGCGAACTGAGCGATGGCAGCCGAGCCGGGTGGCGGATCCATCGGATAGGCGAACGATTTCCACTACCTAAACGCGAGCCTAGACGGCGGCTCGGTGCTGCTCATACGTTCAGCGTTCGGATGTTCGCCGAGTTGCTCGCCACCACTTGTTACTCGTTTCTGCGCGGTGCCTCACAGCCCGAGGAGTTCGTGACGCAGGCAGCGAAGTTGGGCCTGCAAGGGCTGGCGATTTGCGATCGCGACGGGCTGTACGGCGTGGTGAAGGCCTTCACTCAGGCCAAAGCCTTGGACCAGCGCTTCATCACCGGAGCCGAGCTGACATTGGCGTCGGAGGCCCCGAAGGAGGCGGCTCCTCGTGTGGCTGTGCCCGCAAAAAAACGGAAAACTACGGCCGTGCGGCCCACGCTCGCGCTGCTCTGTGAGAGCCATCAGGGCTATCAGAATCTGTGCCGGCTGCTCACGCTCTCGCACGCGGAGCAGCCGAAGGGCGAGAGCGCGCTCGAGCTGGCTTGGCTCGCGCCGCACGCTACAGGGCTCTGGGCGCTGATCCCAGCCCCGCGTTGTCCGGGGGATCCGAGCACGCCGAGCGCGGACGAGCTGGGCGCCGTGCGCGACGCATTCGGCGATCGCGCGGCGATCGCCATGTATCGTCATTGGGACGGCTTCGACGATCTGCGCTGCGCCTGGGTGCTGGAGACGGCCGCGCGCTACGGTTTTCGAATCATTGCCAGCGCGCGGCCGTTGTTTCATGAGCCTGCGCGCAAACAGCTGTGTGATGTGGTGAACGCGATTCGTCTAGGCACGACGCTCGACCGCGCGGGCACACAGCTGACAGGCAACGCCGAGGCCTTTCTGCGTTCGGAAGCAGAGATGCGCAGCATCTTTTTCGACTACCCGGAGTGGGTGGATAGCGCGGCTGAGTGGGCTCAGTGCCTGAATTTTCAGCTCGATCAGCTCAAATACAAATTTCCCTGCGCTTTGACCGAGGGCGAGAGCGCCGATCAGAAGTTGGCTCGCTTGACCTGGGCCGGGCTCGGCGCGCGGTATCCGGAAGGCACGCCCCCGAGTGTGCAGGTGCAGGTGGAAAAAGAACTGGATCTGATTGGCCGGATGGGTGTCGCCACGTACTTTCTCAGCACCTGGGAGGTGGTGCAGATCGCGCGCGAGAAGAGCATCTTGTGTCAGGGGCGGGGGAGCGCGGCCAACAGCGCGGTGTGTTACGCGCTCGGTATCACCGCAGTCGATCCTGAGCATTCGAATCTGTTGTTCGAGCGATTTTTGAGCCTGGAGCGCAACGAGCCGCCGGATATCGACATCGACTTCGAGCACGAGCGGCGCGAAGAAGTGATTCAAGCCATCTACGAGCGCCATGGCCGAGAGCGCGCGGCCATGGTCTCGGAGGTGATCTGCTATCGGGGCAAGAGCGCGCTCCGTGAAGTGGGCAAAGTGTTCGGTTTGTCTTTGGAGCAAATCGATCGCTTGAGCGGCACGATCACGCATTGGGATACGGCCGAGGTGAGCCTGCAGCGCTTGCGCGAGATGGGCTTCGATGAGCGCTCCGAGCGCATCCAACTCATCCTGACGCTTGCCCACGAATTGTCTGGCTTTCCTCGGCATTTGTCGATCCACGTGGGCGGCTTCGTGCTCTCGGCCACGCCCTTGTCCGAGATCGCGCCGGTCGAGCCGGGGCGCATGCCGGGGCGCACGGTGGTGCCGTGGGACAAGGACGACATCGAGGCCTTGAAGTTCTTCAAGATCGACGTGCTTGGCCTCGGCATGTTGACCGCGATTCGTAAGGCGCTCTCGAGCATCCACGCCGAGGGCGAACTGACGTTGAAGCCGGGAGAAGAGTTCAACCCGAGCGACGTGTTGACGCGGATACCAAAAAATGACGCCGCCGTGTACGACATGATCACGCGCGCAGACACCGTGGGCGTGTTTCAGATCGAAAGCCGGGCGCAGATGGCGATGCTGCCCAGGCTGAAGCCGAAGAAATTTTATGATCTGGTGATCGAAGTCGCGATCGTGCGGCCCGGGCCGATTCAAGGCGGCATGGTGCACCCGTATTTACGGCGCAGAAATGGCGAAGAAGCGAGCACTTCGCCACACTCGTGCCTGACGCCGATTTTGAAGCGGACACTCGGGGTGCCGCTGTTTCAAGAACAAGTGATGCAGATCGCCATCGATGGCGCAGGCTATTCGGGCGGCGAAGCCGACCAATTGCGGCGCGACATGGCCGCCTGGAAGAAGACCGGTCAGCTCGAACGCCACCGCGATCGACTGCTAGCCGGGTTCGATCGAAAAGGCATCGACCGCAAGTTCGGTGAAGCTTTGTTCGAGCAGATCAAAGGCTTCGGTGACTACGGCTTTCCGGAATCGCACGCGGCTTCGTTTGCGCTGCTCGTGTACACCTCGTCTTGGCAAAAGCGCCATTATCCGGCGCATTTCGCGTGCGCGCTGCTCAACTCACAGCCCATGGGTTTCTATTCGGCGGCGACCATTTTGCAAGACGCCGAGCGCCACGGCGTGGAGGTGCGAGACGTGGACGTGACGCAGAGCGAGTGGGATTCGACGCTCGAGCCCGTGCGCCCCCTGGCCGAAGACGCCGAGACTCAGCTCTGCCCGCGCGCGATCCGCGTCGGCTATCGGCAAGTCAAAGGCCTGTCCCAGAGCTGCGCGCGGCAGCTCGTGACTGCACGTCGCGAGCGACCCTTCGCGTCGCTCGAGGACGCGGTTCGGCGCGCCCAGCTGCGCGATGACGAAGTCGAACGGTTGGCGGAAGCCGGCGCCTTCGAGACCTTGCTGCCCGGGCGGCGGCAAGCCCTGTGGCAGGCGCGCGCGCCGCGGGTTTCCGGGCTCTTCGCGGGCACGACCGCGCTCGAACCCGAAGTGCGCTTGCCCGCACTGCACGCGGCCGAAGCGTTACTCTTGGATTATCAGCACAAGAGCTTGTCAGTGGGTGACCACCCGATGCGTCACTTACGCAAGCAGCTGAGGAGTCAGGGGGTGCTCGGTTCGTCCGAACTACGTGAGCGCCGGAAAGGGGAGCTGGTCAGCGTGGCGGGCGTGGTGATCTGCCGCCAGCAACCGGGCACCGCCAGTGGCGTGGTTTTCATCACGCTCGAGGATGAAACCGGGTTCGCGAATCTGATCCTGTGGCGCGCGGTGTATGAACAATTCCGGCTGCCCGCGCGGCACTCCTCGATCTTACTCGCCCATGGTGAGGTCGAACGCCAGGTGCGCGCCGATGGTTCGAATTTGCCAGGCGGCGCTGACGCCGCCGTGATCCACCTGATCGTGCGCTCACTGTCGCGCTTGGACGTCCCTGGTCAGGATATTCGCGCCGTCTCACGAGATTTTCACTAACCCGCGTCATCGCCCGCAACTCCGCCAGCGGCCAGCCCGATTGGGGAGTCATGAGAAAGAGGCATGGGTTTCGCTGTCACGCGCTCTTGGTCCTGCTGGGAGGCTCGCTCGTTCTGGCATGCAGTTTCGATCCGGAGCTGCCCGATCGGAGCAGCAAGGCTGCACCCGCGAGTAGCGGGGTCACGTTGAGCGGCGCCGGCGCGCGGGGTGATGCCGACGCTGCTCTCGGGTATGGGGAGAGCTCGCGCATCAGCGATATCGACGGGAGCAACCATGCTTCCGCGGGCGGCATGTCTGGGGGGACCGACAGTGGGGGCGCTTTCGACGAAAGCGCGGGGCTCATCGGCGGCGCTGCTTCGAATGGAGGCGGCGCCGCCGGTGCTGGCGGTGGCTCGGAGAACGGCGAAAGTGGCGCGGCAGGCAGCAGCTCGCAAGATCCGCCGCGGCTCTGGTTCAGCGAGTACGTCGAAGGCTCATCGTCCAACAAAGCTTTGGAAATCACGGCTCAGACGCGGTCCGTCCTCGAGGGGTGCAAGGTCTCCTCCTACTTCAACGGCAAGAGCGAAGCAGCGGTCGTGGCGAGTTTGAGCGGCGTGCTCGAAGCCGGCCAAGTGCTCACGTTGTGCACCAGCACGCTGAAGGAAAAGCTCGCGACCGCCTGCAATCAGGTCGGAAACCTAACCTTCAATGGCGACGATGCCGTCGCTCTCAGCTGTAACGGAGAGCTCTTGGACGTGATCGGCCAAATCGGCGTCGACCCAGGGGAAGCCTGGGGCAGTGACCTGAACAGCACTGCCGATCACACCCTGCGCCGCGCATGCACGACCGAGAGCGGCGATCCGCTAGGCTCGGATCTCTTCAATCCGAGCCTAGAATGGCTGACATTTCCGGTCGATACCTTCGACGGCTTGGGCACGCGCGGCTGCTAAAAGCGCGGAGCAGCCTCTCTGATCAGGCGACTTCGACGTTCTGAGCGGCGGGTTCCGACTGCGCGTTCAGTTCACGATTGCCCTGCACCGTGGTCGTCGACACGGTTTCACTGCGGGCTACGGCGTTGTCGTTGACCTTCACGCTGACGATGCGGGACACGCCCGGCTCGCCCATGGTCACGCCGTAGAGCACGTCCACGCTTTGCATGGTCTTCTTGATGTGCGTGATCAAGATGAACTGCGAGCTCGCGGTCATCGAGCGAATGCTCTCGTTGTAGCGAGCTACGTTCGCCTCATCGAGCGGCGCGTCGACCTCATCCAAGATACAGAAAGGCGAGGGGCGATGCTGGAAGATGGCGAAGATCAAGGAGACGGCCGTGAGTGCCTTCTCGCCGCCGCTCATCAGCTCGATGTTGCCGAGCTTCTTGCCCGGCGGCTGGGCCACGATTTCGACGCCGCTGTTCAGTAGGTCGTCCGGGTTCGTGAGCAACAGCTCCGCGCGACCACCACGGAAGTGACGCGCGAACGTCTTCTTGAACAAGGCGTTGACCTCTTCGAAGGTCTCCTTGAAGCGGCGGCGCGATTCCTTGTTCATGTGCCGGATCGCGTGATCCAGCTCTTCGAGGGCCTTCTCGATGTCGACCTTCTGCGAATTCAGATCGATGAAGCGGCGCTCGGCGTCGTCGTGTTCGGCCTTGGCGTCCAAGTTGACCGGGCCCATGCGGTCGATCAGCTGCGCCAGCTCATCGATGCGGCGGCGGTGTTCGGCGTCCGGGGCCGAACGCGCGTGGTAGTCGCCCACGACTCGGCGCAGATCCAAGCCGCGGAATTTCTCCCGCACCGTGTTCAACAAATGCTCGCGCTCGATGGCGATGCGTTGCACCGCCATCTCGTGCTTCCTGACCGCTTCGTCCACCAGCTCGAGCTCATCGCGTAGGCCTTTGAGTTCGGCTTCTTTCGAACCGAGCGTGTGGCGAACCGATTCGAGCTGGCCCTTGGCCTCACTGAGCTCGGCGTGGGCCGCCTTGGCGCGCTCGCTGGCGGACATGCGCGCTTCACGGGCGAGCATGATGCGCGCGGCGGTCTCGCCGTAGCTGACCGACGCTTCGAGCGTCTCTTCGCGCAGCTTGCTGGCGCGCGCTTCGAGCTCGGTGAGCGTGGTGGTGATGCGATCGCCGGCGATGCGGGCGGCTTCCGCCTGCTCGCGGACCTGAGCCAAGCGCACCTTGCGCTCGGTGACGAGGGCCGCTTGCGAACTCACTTGTTCACGCCAGGAAGCGGCGGTGGCTTCCGAGCGAGCCAGCGAGTGCTGCAGGCCATCCAGCTCGGCGCGCACGGTGTCGAGCTCGCTGCGCGAGCCGGATTCGGCGCCGGTCGCGGCTTCGAGCGAGCGCGAGATCTCGGCCAGCTCTAGATCGAGCGAATCTTGACGGTTCTCGTGGCGTTCGATTTCCGAGGCGGTGCGCGCGAGATCTTTCTCCGCGGTGACGTGCGCGAGCTCACCTTGATGCGCTTCTTGCCGCGCTCGGTCGAGCGCGGTGCTGACCTCGGCAATGCGTGCTCGCAGCGCGTTGTGATCGGTGCTGAGCTTCTCGTATTCCTTTTCGAGCCGCTCGACCTCGCCCGTGAGCACGTTCATCTCGCGCTTTTGGTCGAGCATGGCCGAAGCCATTTCATCGCCCGTGCCGCCGCTGACGACGCCACCGGGGTGCGCCACGGTGCCGTCGAGCGCGACCGCGGTGACGCCTGGGTAGCGACCGAGGACGGCCACTGCGTCACTCGCGTTGTTCACCAACACGGCTTCGCCGATCAACGCGCGAACCAGCGCTTCGTCCGCTTCGGCGTAGCTGAGGTGGTCCGCGAGGCGGCCAAGCACCTGCGCGTCACCCTCCCAGAAGCCGCGGCCACCCCCAGCGATGTACGGCGGGCGAGCCGCAATCACGTCCGCGCGGCCGCGCTCACCCTGACGGAGCTCCGCCAGCAGATCTACCTGCGCGCTCGCATCCGAGACGACGATGCACGACAAGCGCGGGCCGAGCAGACCGGCCAGGGCGTGCGTCAGATGCTCGGGCGCCTGAATGCGATCGGCGACCATGCCCAGCACGCGCGGATCGCCCTTCTTCGAGAGCAACGCGCGGGCGCCGCCGCCGACGCCTTCTAGGCGGCGATGCAGATCTTCGAGCGCGCGCAGGCGATTGCGCTTCGAGCCGAGCTCGTTCTTCACCGAGTCGACCCCGCGCTCGCTTTCCAGCGTGCGACCGCGGAGGCCCGTGAGCTCGGTCTCGAGTTCGCTGCGCTCGTCTTGGGTGAGGCGCTTGCCTTCGGCGAGCTGGGCGACGCTGTATTCGAGCGCCTGCTTGCGAGCCAGGCAGTCCGAGAGCTCACCGGTCAGCTTATCGCGCTCGGCGGCCAGGCGATCGTTGCGCACGCGCGCCTCGGCCAAACGCTGAGCGATGCCGTCCAGGCGGGCTTCGGCGGCAGCGGAGCGGGCAGTGAGCTCGCCCGCTTGGCGCCGCAAGGCGTGCACCTCTTCGCTGGCTTGCGCTTCTTCGGCTTGCAGCCCGCTGAGCGCTTCGATCTCGCTCATGGCGTCGGCTTCGCGAGCGCGCTCGTCGCCCGAGAGCTCGGCCACGCGCGCGGCCAAGGCTTCGCGCTCTTCACGCAGGCCGTTCGAGCGCACCTCGTTGATTTCGAGCTCGGTCTGCACCGCGTCCAAGCGCTCGGTGAGGTGCGTCAGGCGATCCCGCGACCGCTCGAGATCGGCGAGCAGCGAGCTTACCTCGTTGTCGGCTTCGAACGCGCTGCGCGACGCTTCGTCGGCGCGAATTTCGATCGACAGCGCCTCTTCGCGGGCGGCATCGAGCAGGACGTCCGCTTCGCGCAGGCCTCCGCGTGCTCCTTGAGAGCGCTCATTTGCCGCGGCAAAACCATCGCTCTCGACGCGCTCGGTGACGATCAGCTCGAGCAGGCGATGCGAGGCATCGTGCAGCACGAGATCATCGAGCTCTTTGCGGTATTCGATGAAGCGTTCGGCCTTGGCGACCTGGCGCTTGAGCGAGGCGCGCGTGCGATCGATTTCGGAAACGATGTCGTTGATGCGCAGCAGGTTCTGCCGCGTCAGCTCCATCTTGCGCTCGGCTTGCTTTCGGCGCTGCTTGTACTTGGTGACGCCGGCCGCCTCTTCCAAGAACATGCGGCGGTCTTCCGGACGCGCGCTGACGATCTGGCCGATGCGACCCTGCTCGACGATCGAGTAGGCCTTGGTGCCGACGCCCGTGCCCAGGAACAGCTCGGTCACGTCGCGCAAGCGAACCTGCGTCTTGTTCAGCAGGTACTCGCTCGTCCCATCCCGATACAGGCGGCGGGTGACGGCGATCTCCGGATAATCCCGGTACTCGATGGGCAGGCTCTGAGCGTATTCGGGGTTCGTATTATCGAAGGTCAGCGTGACTTCGGCCAGGCCGTTCGGTCCGCGCGACTCGGAACCGTTGAAGATCACATCCTCCATGTTCTTGCCACGGAGGTGCTTGGCGCTCTGTTCGCCGAGTACCCAGCGAATCGCGTCGACGATGTTCGACTTGCCGCAGCCGTTCGGGCCGACAATGCCAACCACATCGTGGTCGAAGTGGATCACCGTGCGGTCCACGAAGGACTTGAAGCCCGTGATCTCCAACTTCTTTATGTGCATCGATAAACTTTCCCTCAGCCAATCGAGATCGGCTTATAGCAGGCCGGACGCCCGCAAGCTGCGCTGCCCACAGACAGTACACAGGCTCGTGGCACGGCTTGTATGGTCACGTCGCGTCGCCTGGATCTACGCCGCTGAACGGATGCATACAAGACCCATCTGTTCATGCCCGCTAATTTTGTCAGGAGTTCACGGCAGAAGTCGTTGTCGGCCTCCAGGCCGACCGGGCGTTCGCGCGGATCGAGTTGCGGGACCGCCGGCGAAGGGAAACACTAAGGATGTTCGTTCGGTTGACATCTGGCGCTGAGCGACACATTTGGACGCCGAAGAGGTTCCGGTCCGATGACTTATGAATATGTTTGCACCGCCTGCGGGCACGGCTGGGAGGCTGAGCAGGCCATCAGCGCCGCTCCGCTCAAGACTTGCCCCAAATGCGCGACCGATCACGCCAAGCGCCAGATCTCCGGTGGGGCGGGCTTCATCTTGAAGGGCGGTGGTTGGTACGCCGACGGTTACGGTTCGACCAAAGGCGGCGGCGGTTCGAGTTCGAGCAGCTCACTCGACGGTTCGAGCAGCAGCGAATCGAAGAGCGAGTCCAAGACCGAATCGAAGAGCGAATCGAAGACCGAGTCCAAGTCAGAAACCAAGACCGAGACCAAAACCGAAACGCCCAAGAGCACTGCGGGTTCGTCATCCACGCCCTAATCTGAAAGCCGTCATGGACGCCAAACGTGAAATTTTGGATCTCCGCGCACAGATCGCCAAACTGGACGAAGAGATCGTGCAGCGGCTCGACGCGCGCGCCAAAATCTCACGTGACATCCACAATCGGAACGAGACCGAGCCTAGCGCGGACGTCAACGAACGGGAGTGGCTCGAGCGCTTGATCGCGCTCGGCAGCGGCGAGCTGCCAGCCGAGAATCTGCGCGGGATTTTGCAGCAAATCCGCGCCTCGGCGCGGGGCATCGAGCAGCCGGCGCGGGTGGCTTATCTGGGGCCCGAAGGCTCCTTTTGCCACCACATGGCGCTCGGCTATTTCGGCCCCGGCGCGACCTTCGTCGAAAGCGCGAGCGTCGAAGAAGTGTTGGAAGAAGTCGTGCGGGGCCGCGCGGCGTTCGCGGCCTTCCCCTTCGAGTCTTCGGTCGAGGGCTTGGTGCAACCGTCGATCACCGCGCTGTCGCACACCGATCTGGTGATCGTCGCCGAACGTTCGCTGTCGGCGCCGCAACAATTGATGTCCCGCGCCAGCGCGATCTCGGACATCGAGAAGGTGTACGCGACGGCCGCGATGCGCGCGAGCTGCGCGCGCTTCTTGGATAAAGAGCTGCCGCGCGCGTCGATCATCGACGTCCGTTCGCCGGTCGTGGCGGCTGCGCTCGCGGCAGAAGAGCCGCACGCGGCGGCGATCGTGCCAGAGCCGTCCGGGCGCAGCGCGGGCCTGTCGCTGCTGCGTGACAACGTGGGTGATCTGCCGGACGTGAAGCTGCGCTACTGCGTGGCGAGCCAACGGCCAGCAAGCCGCTCGGGCACGGACGTCACCTGCCTGCTGTTCAGCGTGGACGACTCGGCGGGCGCGCTGTTCGATGTGCTCAAGCACTTCGCGGAACGCGGCATCAACGTGAAAAAACTGCATTCGCGCCCCGTCCCGCGCGAAAGTTGGAACTACGTATTTTACATCGAAATCGGTGGCCACGTCACCGAACGCCAAGTCGTCACCGCGCTCGAGGCCGTGAAGCGCAGCACCAAGTACCTCAAGGTGCTCGGGTCTTTTCCGTCAGTTTCTGGCTGAGACACTAGCGATTACCGGCACGGAAGATTACTCTTCCGGCCGCATGTCACACCTGGTGTCACCGACGATCGAGTCGCTCCTGCCGTACGAAGGCGGCAAGCCGATCGAGGAATTGGCGCGTGAGTTCGGCATCTCGGATGCCATCAAGCTCGCTTCGAACGAGAACCCGCTCGGTCCGAGCCCGAAAGCGCTGGTCGCCGCCCGCGCGCTGCTGAACGAGCTGCATCGTTACCCCGACGCCAACGCCTTCAAGCTCCGGGAGCGCCTCGCGGCCGAGCACCGTGTGCCGATGGCCGACATCATTCAAGGCAATGGCTCCAACGAGCTCTTGGACTTGGCGGTGCGCACCTTTTGCACGAGCGAACACCACATCGTCTTCGCCGAGCCGGCGTTCGTCGTGTACCGGATCGCGGCCCTGGCCCACGGCGTGCCCTTCACGGCCGTGCCGGTGCGTGATCTGACGCATGACTTGGAGGCCATGCTGGCCGCGATTACTCCGCGAACGCGCTTGGTGTTCGTGGGCAACCCAAACAACCCGACGGGCACCTACGTCAAGCTCGATGCCTTGCGCCGCTTCTTGCGCGCGGTCCCGCCGGAGGTGATCGTGCTGATCGACGAGGCGTACATCGAGTACACGAGCGCGCCTGATTTTCCGGATTGCCTGAAGCTGCGCGCCGAGCGCGAGCGGCTGATCGTTTGCCGTACGTTCTCCAAGATCCACGGCTTGGCAGGGCTGCGCGTAGGCTACGGCGTCTCGACGCCGGAGCTGGTCGGTTACATGAACCGCGTGCGCGCCCCGTTCAACGTCGGCAATTTGGGCCAAGCGGCGGCGATCGCCGCGCTCGACGACACCGAGCACGTGCGTCAAAGCCACGATCTCAACGAGAGTGAACGCGAGCGCGTGAGCGCACGCCTGACCGCGCTGGGCCTGTCGGTGACGCCCAGCCAGGCCAATTTCTACCTCGTGGACGTGAAGCAGAGCGGCCGCGCCGTCTATGATGCGCTGCTGCGCAAGGGCGTGATCGTCCGCCCTTTTGGCAGCTTGCCGAACAGCATCCGGGTCACCGTGGGTAAGCCCGCCGAAAATGATCGCTTCCTCCACGCGCTGGCCGAGGTGCTCTCGTGAGCGCGCGTTGGCGCGCGCCCTGGCTACTCTTGCTGCTTCCGCTGCTCGGCTGCTCGCACACCGACGATCTGATCGTGCAAACCGGCACGGGCAAAGAGGTGAGCGCGCTCGATCTCGACAAAGAGCCCCTCGCGCTCTTGCCGGGCGGCGTGGTGGGCATCGCCTCTCTCGATGCGCCGCAGCTGCTGGCGTCGCCCTTCGGCGGCCGCTTGCTCGCGCTGCTCAACCAGCGCTTGCCGATCCCACCGTCCGCGGGCTTCGATCCCGCTCGCGATCTGCAGCGCTTGTACTTGGGGTTGTACTCGATGCAGGGCGCGGATTTATCGGGCGTGGCGCTGGGTAAGTTCGACAAAGCCAAGATCGAGGCGGCCGTGAACGGCGTGGAGAAGACTCCGCAAGGCGTGCCGATCGCCAAGCGGCAGTACGCCGGCCGTACGCTGTACACCGCGGCGGGCTTCGGTTTTTGCTTGCTCACCGATCACACCGCGTTGTTCGGCAACGACACCGGGATCCGACGCGCGCTCGACCGGGTGCGTGAGGGCCGCGTGCGCCGGCAGACCTTGCCCTGGATGGATAAGCTGCTCGACGGCGAGAAAAACGCGCCGATCGTGGCCGGCGCCGATCTGCGCGCGCAAGCCATTCCCGAAGCTGCCAGCCGCAACCTGGCCTTCTTGAACGGCCTCGAGACCCTGGCTTTCGTCGGCAATTTCAAGGAGCCGGGCGTCAATCTGGCAGGCACGTTGGTGTACGGAGACGAAGCGGGCGCCAAGCAGGGCGCACAGAACGTGCAAGGCTTGGCGCAAAAGCTCGGCACTTACGGCACACTCTTGGCGTTGGTCGGCTTTCCGCAACCGGTCCGTCAATTGCAAGCCGAAGCCAAGGGCAAACAAGCCGCGTTCGTGGTCGGGCTGGATGGCGCGGCCTTGATCCAATTGCTCGATAAGCTGCCGGAGTATCTCGGCAGCAAGGCCTCGCAGTGAACCGATGACTCCCGCTCGTTTGATCGTTCGGCCGCAGCGCACTCCGCTCGAGGGCAGCGTGCCCGTGCCCAGCGATCGCAGCATTACGCACCGCGCGTTGATCTTGGCCGCGCTCTCGAACGGCCCGTGCGAGCTGCGCGGCTTTGCCTACGGCAATGACAATCTGGGCACCCTGCGCGCGCTGGGCGCGCTCGGCGTGCGCTTCGAAGACGACGAAAAAGGCACCGTTCGCCTGCGCGGGGTGGGCTTGGCCGGCCTCAAGGCGCCAGCGGCGGAGATTGACTGCGGGCACTCGCCGACTACCGCGCGCTTGCTGGCAGGAGTGCTGTGCGCGCAGCCCTTTGCTTCGCGCTTGGTCGGCAGTCCGGCGTTGTCGCGACGGCGCATGAAGTCCGTGGTCGCGCCGCTCGTGCAGCGCGGCGCGGTGATCCAAGCCGCCACCTGCAGCGCGCACGCCGATGACGTCGCTTTACCGCTCGAGATCGCCGGGCTCGCGCCCGGCAAGCGCCTGGCGGGCATCGAATACGCGATGATCGCGCCCAACGATCACGCCAAGGGCGCGCTGTTGTTCGCGGGGTTATTCGCCTCCGGCCCGACGGTGATCTTCGAACCCGTCGTGTCCCGTGATCACACCGAGCGCCTGATGAGCGAGCTGGGCATGCCGGTGCGCACCGCGGGCTCCATGGTCAGCCTGCACCCGCCCGCCGATCCGCTGTCGATCCGCGGCTTCGAGGTCGACTTGCCGGGCGACATCACGGCGGCCGCGTTCGTGTTGGCAGCGGCGGAGCTGGTGCCGGGCTCCAACGTGTCTACGCGCCGCACCGGCTTGAATCCGACGCGCGCCGGCATCTTGGAGGTGCTACGCGCCTTCGGCGGTCGCATGGGCATCACTCCCAAGGGTGATTCATTGGGTGAGCCGTGGGGCGAGATCAACGCCGTGGGCTCGGTGCTACGCGGTACGAAAATTAGCGGAGAAATTGCCTTGCGCACCTTGGACGAGCTGCCCGTGATCTGCGCCCTCGCGGCCCGCGCCCGGGGCGTCACGGAGATCAGCGACGTGGCCGAACTGCGAGCGGAAGATACCGACCGGATCTTCGCGCTGACCGAGCTCTTGCGCGCGTTCGGCGTGCAAGCCACGGCGCGCCCGGACGGCATCGTGATCGAGGGCCAGCCCGATCGGCAGCTCACTGCAGCGCAGGTGAGCTGCGGTGGCGATCATCGCGTGGCCATGACGGCTGCCGTGCTCGGCCTGTTGGCAGACGGTGAATCGGTCATCTCTGACGTCGATTGTTTGGCGGTGAGCTTCCCGCGCTTCGCCGGCACCTTGCGCGCGCTGGGCGCGGACATCGAGGTGCAGCGATGACTCGCCGGCCAGTGGTGGCGATCGACGGACCGGCGGGGGCAGGGAAGTCGACCGTGACGGCGCGCGTGGCGGACGAGCTCGGCTACCTGTTGGTCGATACCGGCGCGTTGTACCGCACGGTCGCGCTGGCCGCGCAGCGCGCGGGCGTTCCCTGGGAAGCGGAAGGGCCCTTGGGTGAGCTCGCCTATCAGCTGGTGAAAGAGCACGCGGTCGAGCTCGGTAATCAGAAATCGAGTGGTTTTGCCGTGAAGCTACGCGGGGAAGACGTGTCTTTGGCGATCCGAAAGCCGGACGTGAGCCAGGGCGCGAGCAAGGTCAGCGCCGTGCCCGCGGTGCGCGACGCGCTGCTCGACATGCAACGCCAGGCCGGCGCGGCGGGCGGCGCGGTGCTCGAAGGGCGTGACATCGGAACCGTGGTGTTCCCGGACGCCGAAGCCAAATTCTTCCTCACCGCGAGCGTCGACATCCGCGCGCGTCGTCGTTACGACGAGCTCGTCTCGCGTGGCGCGACGCCGGACCTCGCCGAAGTGCAACGTGAAGTCGCCGAACGCGATCTGCGCGACAGCACGCGGCCGATCGCGCCGCTGAAGCAGGCTTCCGACGCGTGCATCATCGATAGCTCGAACCTCTCCATCGAGCAGGTGGTGGCGCGCATCGTTTCGCGCGTGCGCGAAGTGGAAGCGACGCTCGGTAGCCGCGCATGAAGCGCGCTCGGGGCCGCTGGCCGCTGTGCCTGTCATGCCTCGCCGCGCTGCTCGGCTCGGGTTGCCACTCGGATCGCATCGGGCCGCCGCCCAGCGCGCCCAGCCTAGTGCGCGCAGCAGACGCGATGCCCGCCGATCTCGATTTGGTGCTGCGCCTCGATTTACGCAAAATTCGCGACACCTTGGGCGGCCCTGCGCTGACCGCCATCAGCGAACGAGCCGTGCGTGGCCTGCGCGGCGCCGATCACGGCACGGACGCGCTCTTGCTGCGCGCGATGGAGCAAGCCGACACGCTCTGGCTGGGCGTGCGACCTACGGCCACGCTGCAGGCCGCAGATAGCGTGTTCGTGATGTCCGGCCATTTCAAGAATTTCGAGCCGCATCGCGCGGGCAGCACGCCGCCCTTCGCGCCCGCCATCGACTTGGGCGGCGATCTCCGGCGCTACGATCGGCCACGCCCGCCCACGCGCTCGGCGCCCGCGCGCATCTACGTGCAGGGTGAGCAGCTGCTGGTCAGCCTGAGCGAGGCCGAGATCGACAGCGTGGAGCGCTCGCTCGAGGAGCAGCGCGGCATGCCGCCGTTGGAGCCCGCGGAGAAGGGCGTGCTGTCCGCGGTCGCGCGGCCGCAGACGTTGCCGCTCGCGCTGCTCGCGGGCACGGGCAGCTGGCGGCGCTTGGTGCAGAGCGCGGAGCGGCTCGAGCTGAACGCAGATTTGACCGGCGCCGGCGTGGACGCGACGCTCGCCCTGAAGTTCGAGGATGCACCGTTGGCCGCGCACCTGGCGCAGGCCCTGACCGAAATGCGCGACGCGCTGGGCGCTGGCTCGGGCAGGCTCGCCAAGTTCGCCACGCGGGTGAAGATCGGCAACGCCGGGCAGTACGTTTCCATGCAGCTGGTTTTGGGCCGAGATGAGCTTTCGGAGCTCGTCAATTGCCGTGGCTCCGCCTGCGCCTGGTGATAGCTTCCGCGCCGTGAACGACGAAGCCCTCCCTTGCACGCGCACCGGCCTTGGCCATCGCACGGTATTTACGGTGTTCGGACTGTCGCTCGCGCTGGCCTTCGCGGGCGGGCTTTTGATCTACTTCAAGTTCGTGGCCTATGGCCGAGTCGCCGCGCGTCACTTGCCCGAGGACACGCGCTTGGCCGCGCGCATCGACGTCGAGACCCTGCTCATCTCCGACCCCATTCGCAGTCGTTTGCTGCCGCTGTTCGATCAGGGGGCTCCGAGCCCCGACCTGAAGGCGCGCCACGATCGCTTCCGCGCGCGCACCGGCGTCGAGCTTGGCCGCGACCTGCGCGAGATTGTGCTTTCGGTCAGCGACGCGGGCTGGGTGCTGGTGTTTGGCGGCAAATTCCCCAAATCGGGCTTGGTTGAGGGGCTGCAAGTCACGCTCGCCGAGGAGCCCACGCCCTGCGTGCTGGAGGACGGGGTGCTGCAGGTCCAGAATGGTCCGGCCATTGGCCAGGCATCGGACGGCGCTCTGGTGGTGGCTTCAGACGCGGCCCGACTGCGCGCCGCGCTGCGCGGGGGAGGGACTTACCTCAAGTTGGGCCTCCCGCCCGAGGGCGCAGGCGGCTTTGCGCTGCTAGTCAGCGAGCCCGCTCCCCCCGGTTTCGCGCACTTCGAGCGTGTCTCGGGCTCGGTTCAGCTCGGGCAGCAGGTCGATGTGGACGTCGCCGTTTGGCTGCGCCCAGGCGCGAGCTCCGAGCCCACCGGTATCGCGACCGCTTTCGCCACACTGGGTGCTTCCGCCCCGTCCGAATCCGCCGCCCGCCGCCCGCTCGAACATGCGCGAATTCAGCCGCATCGTGAGGGCGAGGTCGGGGTGCAGCTCAGCTGGACGCGACCCGAGTTGGATCAAGGCGTGGAGTGGCTGGCGAGCCTGCTCAAAGCCCAGTTTGCGCGTCCGTCCGCCAAGCCTTAGACTGCTCCTGCTCGTTCAGTGACCTGCGTCCGTCACCTGTCATGGGGGGTTCACCCCCGCACCCGCTGAAGTGAATTCAGCGGGGCCCCACCCCGACTTTTGGGGCCCCCACCCCAAAAGCAGTTGCACTGGTTACGGCTTTTGCGTTTGACGCGACCGAACCCGTGCGCTACCTCAGCGCGTCCGACGCGAGGACCTGCTTATTTGTGCACCCCGCACTCTAGCTAGGCACCCCTCGCGTCGCGCGAGCGTTCCAATTTAGGAGGCATTGTTTCAATCCATGACCCAACTTCAACCCGCAACCCCTGACACAACTTCCCTCTCCGGCTTCGCCGCCATGTTCGAAGCGAGCGAAACCACTGCAGGAGTGGAGATAGGAGGTGAAGGGCAAATCGTCAGCGGCACGGTCGTGCAAGTGCATCACGACTCCGTGATCGTAGACATCGGCGGGAAGAGCGAAGGCGTCATCAGCAAGAGCGAGTTCGTCGGCGCCGACGGCACGTTCGGCGTCAAGGTCGGTGATCGCGTCGACGTGTTCATCGAAAGCCGCGAGAGCGACGACGGCCTGATCTCCTTGTCCAAGGAGAAGGCCGACAAGATGAAGGTGTGGGACGAGATCTCCGCCGCTTGTGAGCGCGACGAGATCATCGAAGGCACCATCAGCCAACGCGTGAAGGGCGGCCTGTCGGTCACCATCCGCGGCGGCGTGAAAGCATTCCTCCCGGGTTCGCAGGTCGATCTGCGCCCGATCCGCAATCTCGAGAAGTTGATCGGCCAGACTTACGAATTCAAGGTCATCAAGTTCAACAAGAAGCGCGGCAACATCGTGCTCTCGCGGCGCGTGCTCTTGGAGCGCGAGCGCGATCAGATGAAGCAGAAGACCTTGCAGACCCTGGAAGAGGGCATGACGGTCACGGGCACGATCAAGAACCTGACCGAGTACGGCGCGTTCGTCGACCTCGGCGGTATCGACGGCCTCTTGCACATCACGGACATGTCCTGGGGTCGCGTCAATCACCCGAGCGAAGTGTTCAAGGTCGGCGACGAGGTCACCGTCAAGGTGCTCAAGTACAACGCCGAGACCGAGCGCGTCAGCTTGGGCATGAAGCAGACCCAAGAAGATCCGTGGAACCACGTCGAAGAGGCGTACCCGCTCGGCAAGCGCGTGCGCGGCAAGGTCATGAGCCTGACCGACTACGGTGCGTTCGTGGAGCTCGAGCCGGGCGTCGAAGGCCTGATCCACGTCAGCGAGATGAGCTGGACCAAGAAGGTCAAGCACCCGTCCAAGCTGCTCGAGATGGGCGCCGAGGTCGAGTGCCAGGTGCTCGAAGTCGATTCGCGCGCCAAGCGCATCTCGCTCGGTCTCAAGCAACTCGAGCCCGATCCCTGGACCCTGTTCACCGACAAGTACAAGCCGGGCGACAAGATCGGCGGCAAGGTGCGCTCGCTCACCGATTACGGCGTGTTCGTCGGCATCGAAGAGGGCGTGGACGGCATGGTCCACAAGACCGACCTGTCCTGGACTGTCAAGGTCAACAACCCGGCCGATCTGTACAACAAGGGCGACGATGTCGAAGCCATCATCCTCTCGATCAACCATGACGAGAAGAAGGTCAGCCTCGGCGTCAAGCAGCTCTGGGACGATCCCTGGCCGGATCTGTTCAGCAAGTACAAGCCGGGTACGGTCGTGGAAGACGCGCTCGTGCTCAGTGTTCCCGAATACGGCGCGTTCATCCGCATCGTCGAGGGCATCGAAGGCATGATCCCGTCCAACGAGATCCCCGCCAACACCGAGCTCACGCCAGGCCAGAAGGTCAAGGCCGAGGTGCAGAACATCGATACGGTGGACCGCCGCCTGACCCTGACCATGCGCAAGCCCGGCGAGAGCGTCGAAGCCGAGCACATTCAGGTGCTCAAGCGCGAGTCGACCGGCAAAGGTGCAACGCTGGGCGACGTGTTCAAGGACAAGTTGGCCGGTTTGAAGGCGGGCGCGAGCCAGCCGCCGCCGCCACCTTCGGAAGACAGCGACACGAACTGAGCTGTCTCTGAACTGAGCCCGCGCGCCGCATTTTACTGAGCGCGCGCGGCTCTCACTGAAGAACCAGCGAGCCTGGGTGGGCGACCAAAAGTCGCCGACTCGGGCTCGATTGGTTTTGTGTGGTGAGGCGGGCCGACTCGCGCGGCGCTGACTCGGCCATCACGGCAATCTCTTGCGTGACGGGAACATCGACGTTATGCCCGGAGTTGGGTCGTGTCGTGTCAAGTTCCGCCAGTTTGAATACTCCCCCTTTGGGCCGTGCTGCAGGCGGCTGGACCAGGCAGCGCGTCATATTCCTGGCCATCAGCGCCGCGCTGATGCTGGCCTTCGTGGTCTGGGCGAGCGCGGTTTTGCTGCCCTTCATCCTGGGCGTGATCATCGCCTTCGTGCTGACGCCCCTGGTCGCGCGCTGCGAGCGGGTGCGCATTCCGCGGCCGGCCGCGATTCTGATCGTGTACGCGGTCACCTTGACCATCATCTACTCGTCGATCGCGGCCATCGCGCCGCGGCTGTACGAGGAGAGCGCGAAGTTCACGCGCGACGCGCCTGCGCTGCTCGACGGCGCATCGACCAGTTGGGGGCCGCGCCTCGAAGAGTGGGTGCAGACGCTCGAGAATCGCCGCACCAAGCCGCGCTCGACGCCCACGCCCAGCGAACCCGCGGCGGCGATCCAGGTGCACCAACGCCCGGACGGCGTGCTCGATATCGAGGTCGGATCCGGCATCGATGTCGTGCAGCGCGGGCCAGGGCATTGGCGCGTGGTGCCGGCGCAGCCCAAGCCAGCGGGGCGCTTCAATGTTGCCGAGCTGACCAATCAGGGGCTGGACGAAGGCGTGAGCTACGTGAAGCGCAACGCGTTCGAGCTGATTTTGCTCGGTCACGCCGTGATTCAAAAGGTCGCGCGCAGCATCTTTTTGCTGTTCATGACGCTGATGGTGGCCGGTTACATCATGCAAACGCGCGAGGCGATCGTGGGCTTTTTCCGCTCGCTGCCGCCGCCGCGCTCGCGCATCGGCTTCGATCGCTTGCTCGTGCGCTTGGATCGCGGGCTGTCCGGCGTGGTGCGCGGTCAGCTCTTGATTTGCTTGGTGAACGGCGTGCTCTCGGCGATCGGCTTTGCGCTGTTCGATCTCAAGTATTGGCCGATCTTGGCGATCGTCGCCGGCATCATGAGCATCGTGCCGATCTTCGGCTCGATCTTGAGCGCCGTTCCGGCCGTGATGATTGGTCTCACTCAGGGGCTGTGGACGGCGCTCTCCGTCCTGATCTGGATCATTGGGATTCATCAGATTGAGGCCAACCTCCTGAACCCGAAGATCATCGGCACCGCCGCCAAAATTCACCCGGTTTTGGTGGTCTTGGCGTTGATCACCGGCGAGCATTTCTTCGGCATTTGGGGCGCCTTGCTGGGCGTGCCGGTGCTCTCCCTGACGCAGGGCGTCTTCAACCATTTCCGGCACGAAGCGATGCCGGACGCCCCGCGCGATAGCTTGCTGCCGAGCTCCGAGGGCTAGGCGGAGCAACGAAGGAGGGCGGCCGACCCTTGCCTGGTCGCAAACCCCCGGCTATAGCCCGGGCGTGGCAAGCGAAACTCGGAAGCTCAAGCGCGCGGCAGATCGCCAGACAGAAGGCGCGAAACCCTCGCCGCTCGGCTCGCAGCCAAAGGCGTTGGCCGCGAGCGACAGTCCCTTGGGCTCGCAGCAGCTGAAGAGCATGTTCAGCCGGCTGTTGATCCCGGTCGTGGGCGCGTGGTTCGTGGGCGGCCTGGTGGCTGTGTTTTCGCAGACGACCACGGTGCGCGTGATCGCGCTCTCGATCCCGGCGCTGGTCAGCGCGCTGGCCGTCGGGGTGGTGATTTGGGCGCTGCGCCAGTCGAAGAAGGCGCAGGGGGTCGCCAGCATCTTGAGCGGCGTCGAGTCTGCGGAGGATCGCAAGGCCGCGCTCGCGCAGCTCGATTCCAGCTACAAGCAGAACGATCCCACGGCGGTCTTCGCCCGCGCTCAGCTCGAGATGCAAGACGACCCCAAGAAAGCCCTAGCCACGCTCGAGAAGATCGATCTGAGCAAGGTGATGGCGACGGTCGCTGACGAAACCCGCGCGCAACGCGCGATGATCCACCTCACTTTGGGCGACGTGGATCCGGCGCGCCGCTTGGTCGATCACATCGATCTGAGCCGGCATCGCGAGCCGAAGACCCGCGCCATGTTGACGGCGGTTTGCGGCGAAGCCTGGGCGCGCACGGGCAACGCGAAAAAGAGCGTCGAAACACTGACTCTGATCGATCCCGAAGACGCCGTGTACGAGCAGCTACGCCCGCAGCTCTACCGCGCGCTCGCCTACGCCTACGCTTACACCAACGATCTGAAGGGCATGCGGCGCTCGCTGAAGAAGCTGATGACCGTCGACGTGCGCCTGTTGGGCGGCTTCATGATGAAGCGCACGCACCCGCTCTTGCAGAAGGAAGCCAAGAAGATGGTCGAGCAGAGTGGGGCTGTGCCGCGCAAGATGGTCGTGCAGCGTCGGGTTTGAGTTCGCCGCGTCGCGCCGAACGAAGGCGCGCGGCGCCCCGGATTGAGCACTTGAACTGATCCGGGGCCGTCGCAGCTCAGTTCAAGAGATGTCTACGTGCTTGACGAGTTCGCCTTGCGCCATGTGCGTGTAGTCCGAATCGAAGCTCTTCACGACGGTTGCGGCGAGCGGGGCATGGAGCTCCGCGCGCAGCTGACCGAGAAATTTCGGCGCGGCCACGAGCACCAGGCGAGTGAACATGCCTTCCTCGCGACCCGTCTCGAGTTCACCGACCAATTTTCGCGCGAAGCCTTCCTCGCCGTGATCGCCGTGCGAATCGTTTCGGTCCGTCTTCTCTCGGCTATGTTCGCGATCGATCTTTCGCACGAGCTGCCAAGGCTGCGCGGCGTCGTCCGCTGAAAATAGCCGAGCGTGACTGCCGTCGCCGATGAGAATCCAGGTTTTAGACATCAACTCCAGTACCACGCGCTCGCGAGCGCATTGGGCCAATCGCCCAAGCGTTGAACGAAGCTAGAGCTTCCAGATCAATCCTCAGTCGGTTTCGGACGGGTCCCGCGCAATCCCGCCTCAGTGCGCCTGCGCTGCTCAGTCTAGTGTCACCAGCCGAGAGCGGTCTTGAGCGCGGTGGTCACCACGGCGGCCATCTTCTGGTGCCGTTCGAGGCTCGGGTGGTAGTCGCAACCGTAGCCGTCCGACCCATCATGAGTCGCGATCTCGAAGGCTGAGATTTTCGGATCCGCCAAACCGGTCACGACCTCTTGGATGTAGCGCCGAACGTTGGCCAGATCGGTGCCGCTCAACAGAGGGCCGTTCGTGCACAAGATCTGGGCGCTCGGGTAGTGAAGCCGAACGCGCTGGAGCAAGGCTTTGTAAGCGCCTTTGAAGGTAGCCTCGTCGGGGTCGCTATTCGTGCTGAGATCGTTGGTCCCGAGATTGATCACCACCGCGTCGGGCTGGAAGCGCGAATAATCCCAGGCACTGTCGGCGCGGTTCGGCAGGATCCGATCGTAGAAGGTCGGCAGCGGATCGGTGCAACTGGTTGCTTCGTCGCCGTAGTTGCAGACGACCCCCTTACCGGACCAGGCGACCGTGCTGAGCTCCGCCTTCAACTCACGCGCCGTGAGCGCGGCGTACGTCAGGTAATGGTTTTCGGTTTGCGGAGTGAAGCCACAGGTCGCGTTCGCGCCTTCGTTACCATAACCGCAGGTGATCGAGTCACCGATGAACTCGAGGCGTCGCGTGACTGGGGAAGGGGCGAGCAAGGTGCCGCCCGCGAAGTCGAAGCCGCGGATCTCCGACTCGCCCTGGTTTGCTTCGGTACGACGATACAGCTCGACCGTGTGTTCGCCCGGAGTCAGCCCCACAGCGAGTGAGTTCATGCCGACCGCTGCCGTGAGCTTCGGCTTGACCATGCCGTCGACGACCACCGTGTATTCTTGCCCACCCGCGAGGTCGACTGAAGCGGCTGTGCCATTGAAGCGAACGATCGCGCCCGTGCCAGACCAGGCAAAGCGGGCCGAACTGCCGCTCGTATCGACGCGCCCGACGTAGTGCACGGCTGGGGTGGTGCTCGGACCGCCGCCTGCGCCTGCGACTCCGCTTCCCGCTTGCCCGCCTTGAGGCGCGCCAGCTCCTGCCGAGCCGCCTGGTCCTGCGCCGCCACCCGGGCCCGTTCCGCCCTCGAGCCCTGCTGAACCACTCGCACCAGGCGCTCCGCCTGCCGAGAGGCCGCCTGTGCCGGCACCCATACCCGCGCTTCCGCCGGCGCCGGACGCGGGGGGCCCGCCCTCACCACCTGCGCCCGCGCCGCCCGTGCCGTTGTCGGTGGCTGCCGAGGAACAGCCAAGCGCGAGCGTGAGAGCGGCGCCCAGGCAAGCGCGCTGCAATCGCCGAGAGGATGCGCCCTGGGGCGAGCTGCAGTTCATCTCGAAGTTCTAGCCGGTTTGCTGCGCAGCGCCGCTGCTCATTCGCGATAACGAGGAACGATATGAAAATTGACAGTCCCAGCGTATGCCCCGACGAGCTTTAGCAGCGCGCCCCATTCAGCCCAGCACGTCTTCAACCGTCGTCGCAGTGAGTACGCGCTCGGCGAGGAGGTCGAGTTGCTCTGACGTTGCGGTTGCAACCCGTGCGCTCACTCCTGCGGGCAGAGATCCAAAGCGAAGTGCCAATAGGCGAAGGAGCATTTCAGCCTTTCCTCTTGCCCCTGCTTCGTTTGCGATCATCTCAGCGGTCGTCATGTACGCCTCCGTGGATACTGGACCCAATTGTCTGGCAAATTTTTCAAGGTCTTGGCGGGGGACTTCTCCGACGCGGAAAGCATACTCTAGCAGAGTGACGAGCGTCTCTAAGCCACCGGGCGCGTCGGCAATCTCGGCCAACAGAATAGCCCAGCGTTCTAGGCTTGCCAGCAGGTTCTGGCTGGATCGGGCGTCGCGCAGCAAGAGCAGCGCGGCGGCTGCGCTGTTCGTGCGCCTTTGCAAGTCCGCGTCATCAGACTGCGAAATGTCGTCCAGGACGAACCGCAGCTCGGGGATGAGTCCCGCGAACGCCGCGAGCTGTGCCGGGTCGAGATCGATGAGCTCGGAAAGCATCGTGGGGCCCGACCAGGCTCCTCCAGCATGCGGACTGTGGTGGAGGACGACGGGAACAATGGCCGGAAGACGCTTGGCCGTCGGGTTGTCGCGCAGGAACGCTTCCCAGATCCGGACGATGTAAAGGAGCAACCGAAACGGCATGAACCAATCGGGAGTACTTTGGTGCTCGAGCAGAACGTAGATTCGGGCCTCACGGCCAGAGAGACCGACACTGAAGAGCAGATCTGTGTGCCGCTCGGTGAGTTGCGGATCGACGAAGCTTCCAGGGCAAAGTTGGAGAGACGGCCAGTCGATGAGGGACGAAATCTCCGCGGGCAAGACCAGCCGCAACTCCGAAGCCGCGTTGTCTGGATTTCCGAAGATGCGTCTGACCAAGGCGTTGTGAGGCGTCGATGCGTGAGACATGGCTTGAGTCCGAGGGAGCGGGCTTCCTGTCCATGCCTATCGGACCCACACCGGGTCAGTTGCTAATCCCCGGACGCAGCTGCACGTTTGCCGATGAAAACGCTCTCCGAGAGCTGACTGGCGACTGTACTCACCGTTACAGCCCCGCCAACGTCGCCCTCCCCACCGGGCGAATCGCGATCTCCGGCAAGAGCTCGGCATAAGACACCACGCGCACATCGCGAAAATCGAGCTCCAAGAGCTTACGCACGAAGCGGCGGATATCCGGTTGAGTGAGTACGACCAAGGGCGTCTCGCTCGGCTCTTTGGGCAACGCTTGGCGCACCGCGGACACGACGTCGCGCGCGGCGGCGGGCGCGAGCGTCAAGAAGCTGCCCGCTGGAGTGCGCGATACGGCGGCGCGGATGGCTTCTTCGATCTGGGGTTCGAGCAGCACGACGGACAGCTCGCGGCCGCCTTGGGTGAGCGCGTGGGTCAGCGGGCGGCGCAGCTGGGAGCGTACGAATTCTGCGAGGTTGAGCGGATCGCGTTCGACGTTGCCGACCAATGCCAGGGCTTCCAAGATCGCGCGCAGATCGCGAATGTTCACGCGCTCTTCGGCCAGACGGCGCAACACGTCCGCCAGTAGCGTGACCGCGATCGGCTTGGGCACGACTTGGCGCACCGTGGCGGGCGCGATTTGCTCGAGCTCGTCGAGCAGGCCCTGCGTCTCGGCGATGCCCAGAAAATCCACGGAGCGCGTTTGCAGCACGGACAACGCTTGGCCGACGACGAACTCGGCGATCAGCGCGTCGCTCACTTCTGCGGGGATGGCGAACACGCGCGCCGGCACTTCGTGGATCGAAAGCACGACATGACGGGCGGGCAATTGTCCGCTGACCGCCAGTCGCCCCTGAGGCAACGGCACGCCGAGATCGCGAAACACGATCTCGCGCACGGCGCTGATCGCCGAGCGGAGCCCTGGCCGGCGGACTTCCGCGCCCCGAAAATCATCGTCCTCGAAGCCGGCCAGATCTGCCGACACTTCCAGGCCCCAGGGAGTAACGGCGGGCACGAAGCGCATCGCTGCGCCAGCGGCGCGTCGGGGGCTGACCTCGCTGAGCGGTGCTTCTTCGGTCCTGCGCAGGACTTTGCCGCGCGCCCGCGAGCCAAACAAAAGCACGGCGCCGATGGCCAAAAAGGGCAGCGTGGGCAGACCCGGAATCAACGCCAAGAGCAGCACGAACACGCCGCCTACGCGCAGCGCTTGCGGCTGACCGAAGAGCTGACTCGCTAGCTCCACGCCCAACGGTGTATCCGCCTCTTCGCTCGCGACACGAGTGACCAGCACGCCCGCGCCGGTCGCGATCAAGAGCGCGGGGATTTGCGTGACCAGGCCATCGCCGATGGTGAGCAGCCCATAGCGCTTGAGGGCGGCCACCGGCTCCATGCCCTTTTGGCCGATGCCGATGGCCAAGCCGCCCAAGATGTTCACCACCGTGATCAAGAGCGACGCGATCACGTCGCCTTTGACGAATTTCATGGCGCCGTCCATCGCGCCGTAAAATTGGCTCTCGCGCACCAAAATCCGACGCCGGGCGCGGGCTTCGTTGCCGTCGATCGCGCCGGAGCGAAGCTCGGCGTCGATCGCCATCTGCTTGCCGGGCATCGCGTCGAGCGCGAAGCGCGCGCCGACTTCGGCCACGCGCTCGCTGCCCTTGGCGATCACGATGAACTGGATGATGGTCAGGATCAGGAAGATCACGGCACCGACCACGTAGTTTCCGCGCACGACGAACTGACCGAACGCGCGGATCACCTCGCCCGCGTCGGCTTGGAGCAGGATCAGGCGCGTCGAAGACACGTTCAGGCTCAAGCGGATCAGCGTCGTGATCAGCAGCAACGTCGGGAACGCAGCGATCTTCAACGCCTCGCTGACGTACATCGAGACCAGAAGGATCACGACCGAGGCCGCCAGATTCGAGGCGATCAGCAGATCGAGCAGCCAAGTCGGCAGCGGCACGACCATCAAGCCGACCACGGCGATCACCAGGCCCGCGAGCACGGCGTCGGCTACGCCGAAGCGCGCCTTGGGCCGAATCAGATTCAAGGCGGGTGAGGGCATGGGGCTCTCGGCAGCTTCGGCTCAGCTCGGGGACGTGAACAGGCCCACCACGCCGCTGTACAGCTGCAGCGCGGGCTCACCGCCGTGGGGCGCGATCTCGAAGCTTCCAAACATGCCAATCCAGGGGATTTCGCCGAAACGAGCCTTGAGCATACGCAGATCGGTGTCCGCGTTCTTGTACAGCGAGACGCCGCGGCCCGCGCAGTTCAGGCAGATCCCGAAGCGCGGCGCAGCGCCGGCCGCTTCGCGCGCCAGCTCGCGAATGCGCATCTCGAAATCCGCGCGGGCGGCGCTGGCGTCGCGGATGGCGAAGGCCATGCGCATGCCCTTTCTGACTTCTTCCGACACGATCAAACCGTGTCGCGAGGGATCGACGCCTTGCACGGCGCGCAGCAAGAGCGGTGGGCGCACGCTGTCTTGCCCGCGCTCGGTGGCCAGGGCCACGAACACCAGCGGTTGGTCGACCAGCGCATGGGCCACCGTGCTCAGCACTTCGAGCGCGGGCTCGCCCTCGATCGACAGCACCATCGAGCCGCGCACCTCACTGATTTCGCGCAGCGGCATGAGCAGCTTGCACGCGGGCGAAGAGGCCAGGAGCGGCGGCGGCAAGCCGCGCACGGTGAGCGCGCCCGCTGCGCCCATGCTGACCGTGCCCGAACTTTGCACCGCGTACACGTCGCTGTCCGAGAGCGTGCCCGCGCCGATCACGCGCGAGCCCTTCAAGCCATGCAGCGCCTCGATGGTGTGCGGCTGCACCCCGTTTGGGCGCAGGAAGATCAGCGCGGTCTCGGCGCGGGCAGACTCATTGCGCGCGCTGAGCTCGCGGCGTACGGCCAGGCACAGCTCTGGTTGACTCGCCGAGACCACCCAAGCCTCGGCCGCGCCGCCCAGCCACAGCAGTACCGCCGCGGCGGATTCACCCTCGATCTCCCCGCGTTCGGTGACGACCCCGGAGCCGCAGGCCAGTAGCAGCGGAAAGCCGAGGTTGGCCCGGCCCAGGGCATCGGCGATGGCTGCCAGCTTCGTGGCCATGCCCCCGGCGACCAACACGAGCCCGCCAGCCGGTTTTTTGGCGCCCAAGGCCGCGGCAGCTTCACGGATCGAGCTGACGAGCCGCCCTGGGCTTTCGCCGCGGACGAGCAAGCTCGTAGCTGTTGCCCTCATGTACGCACCTTATTTCGAGCACTGCCCGCCTGCAAGGGGGTGTTCACGCCATCTAGGCTTCCGCCGGCCTGAAACATTGATACCCTGATAACGAATGCCGGTCGTGGCCCCGCCGTACACCATGCGCTCCTACGGAGGGACTGACATCGGGCGTCGTCGCTCCGTGAACGAGGACGCCTACCTCTGCGATGACGAACTCGGTCTGTGGGTAGTCGCCGATGGTATGGGCGGGCACGCCGCCGGAGAGGTCGCGAGCCAAGAGTCGATCGATACCATTCACGGCATGGTCAAGCGCGGCAAGACCACGCTCGCGCTCGAGGGACCGCACACCGAAGAGAAGGCGCGCGCGGCCTGCCGCTTGCTCGAAGGCGCGGTGCAGGCCGCGACCTACATGCTGTTCGCGATGGCCGAGCTCGACCGCGGCAAGGCCGGCATGGGCACGACCATCAGCGCCATGATGCGCTTCGGTGACAGCGTGGTGCTGGGTCAGGTCGGTGACAGCCGCATCTACCGAGTGCGCTCGGGTGAAACGCTACAACTCACGGAAGATCACACACTTATCGCCTGGCAGCTGAAGCAAGGCTTGATCACGCCCGATCAAGCGCGCACCAGCAAACAGCGCAACGTGATCACGCGCGCCGTCGGTAGCCGCGACTATGTGCAAGTAGATACCAGCGTTTGGGAAGCAGGCTTGGGGGACGCTTACATGCTCTGTAGCGACGGCCTGCACGGCTACCTAAAGCTCGAAGAAATCCCGGACATGATGGCAGAAGGTGGCCATTTTGCGGTGGAGAAGTTCATCCAGCTCGCCAACGCGCGCGGCGGCAAGGACAACATTACGGCCGTGGTCGTCGAAGTCTCGTAAGAACCGCTGAAATCTTGGCCCCGGGCCGGTGCGTTCGCTACCCATTCGAACCATGAAAGCCACGCGCATCGGAGTCGTGATGGGCGGATCGTCCGCGGAGCGCGAGATCTCACTCCGCTCCGGTGAGGCCGTGGTCAAAGCGCTGGCTGGGCTCGGCCACGAAGTGACGCCGATCGTGCTGGGAGCGGGCGCCGAAGCGCTGCTCGAGCTCGCGCACGCCGAACTCGACGTGGCCTTTCTGGCGCTCCACGGGCGCCTGGGTGAAGACGGCTGCGTTCAGGGCGCGTTGGAGCTGCTCGGCATTCCTTATACGGGCTCGAGCGTGCTGGCGAGCGCCTTGGCCATGGATAAGCTCAAGGCCAAAGAGCTGTTCCGGCTGCACAACGTCGCCACGCCGCCGTACTACGTGTTCGGCAGCGAGCATTGCGCGGCCGATTTGGAAGAGGTGCACGGCTCATTCGGCTTTCCGGCGATCGTCAAGCCGCGGCGCGAAGGCTCGAGCCTCGGGGTGGCGCGTGCCAACAACCTGAGTGAACTGGCGCAAGCCATCCAAGCTGCGCTCGTTTACGACTCGAGCGTCTTGATCGAGCGCTTCATCGAGGCCAAAGAGATCGCGGTCGGGATCTTGGACGGCCGAGTGCTGGGCGCGATCGAGATCGCGCCGCGGTCGGGCGTGTATGATTTTCACGCCAAGTACACGCCGGGCATGACCGATTATTTCATGCCCGCCCGCTTGCCCGCCTCGCGCTACCGCGCGGTCTTGAATTTGGCCGAGCGCGCGGCGCGTGCGCTCGATACCAGCGGCGCCGTGCGCGTCGATCTGCTGGTCACCGAAGGCCAGAATGAATACGTGCTGGAGGTGAACACGCTGCCCGGTATGACCGAGACCAGCCTCTTGCCGAAGATCGCGGGCGCGGCCGGCTTTGGCTTCGCCGAGTTGTGCGAGGCGATCGTGGAGCGCGCCACGCTGCACATCGGCACGCCGCGTCGCCCGAAGCGGGCGGAAGCCGCACCGACCGCCGCCCGCGCGGACGCAGAGGATGCGGACGAGCAGAGCGTCGTGCGTAACCGTCGCCTTCAGGGCGAAGGCGCGCGCTCACAGCGGGTGCGCACCGCCTGATTGTAGCTCTGCGTCCAAATGACGACCTTTTCGCGCGAGTCTTTGGGCGGCAGGAACGTGTAGCGAGCGGCTTCGGCCTGTGAGCGCTGGGCCTGGCCCGGGTTGACGGCCAAGCCGGCGATGCCGAGCCCAAAGCCGCCCAGCACTAGGCCTGCGCCGACGCCCACTTGCGTGCCATCCGTGGTCGGCTTTTGCGTGGCCGGGTCGGTCTTGAAGCCCGACACGAACAGCGCGGTGCCCACACCAATGGCAATCAGCCCTGCCGCGCCGAGGCCAGCCGCGGTCCACGACTTCGTGTCGTAGCTGCGCACCTGAGCGACGTGCTCATCGACGCTGGGCACCGTGGGGCGCAGAGACTCCGCCAGGGGTGGGATCGCCTCGGGCTGCGTGGCCCCGACCTTGTACAGCGCGACGCCGTCATCCCGGGGCGTCGAGCGCTTTCCTCCGCGCTCGATGAACTGGACGCGCGTGGGCGCCACGACCAACCACTCGGCTTGCTCACAGGCGCCGCGCGCGGGTCCAATGGGGGCAGGGAACTCACCGTCCAGGCGGGTGATCGTCGAGGCGCAGCCCAGCGCCAGGAACAGCAGGGGGCTGCAAAACAGTCTCATTCTCTCTGACCGAACTATCACGCGCGCGCTGCGCCGTCACTCGGGGCGATCAGCTCAGGGACCGACCATTTTGGCGATCGCCTCCGGGTTGCGGAAGATGCACAAATCCCTGACCAGAACCTCGCGCGCCGACCAGGGCAGGACATTGCCGTGGGGCGTCGCGTATTCCAGGTACAGGTTACCGTCGGTGGAGATCAGCTCCTCGACCGGCTCCCCGGCCGTCAACGCGACCTCTGCCAAGAAGCGATCGAGGTCGTCATCACTGACCACCACGTCCTTGAACAGATCCAAGAGCGGACGCGCGCGCGGGATCGTGGCCGCGACGCGCGGGGTCTTCTCGAGCGCCTCGACGCGTGCCTTGGACGCGATCAGCGGCACATCGGACGCGATCAAGATCCCCTGACCGCCGCCGTAGAACAGCGTCACGTGGGGAAACTGTTGGCGCAGGGTATGCAGAATGGTCGCAAAGTCACGCTGCCGAATATGGTGGAGTTGCACCCATTGTTGGAACACGGCGCCGGGCTTCAGGCGCTCGTGGACCAATTGGTAAAATTCACGGCTGTACAGACTAGCGGCGCCCGCGAACCAGATGCTCGACAGCTCCATGCTGATCAGATCGTACTTCTGCTCTCGAACCAGCAGGAAGTTGCGGCCGTCCGCGTGATGAACGGTGACCCGCGGATCGTCGAGCGCGCCCAGGTTCGCGTCCGTGAAGTAGGTCTTAGCGGCGAACAGGATCGAAGGCGAGATCTCGGCGACGTCGATCTTTTGCCAGGGGTAGCCGGCCAGCGTGCCCAGGGTCGTGCCCGTGCCCAAGCCGATCACCAGCAGATCCCGAAAGTCTTTGACGAATAACGAAGGGTAGTGCGCAAAGAAGCGCTGCGCGTTCATTTCCCAGCCGGTATTGCCCTGGAATTTGCCGTTCGTGAGCAGCGTGCGCATGCCGCCGGTGTCGGTCACGCTGGTCACCCCACCGTGGACGTCCTCGTGGATCATCAAGATCTTTTCGGCCGGGTGGTAGCCGTCGAAGTACACGTTGGTGCCGCTGGTCAGCCTGGCCAAATCCCAGCGCGGGCAGATCAGCGCGAGCAGCAGCGTCGCGCCCGCGCCCGCGATGGTCAGCTGCCGAAGCCGCGCGCTGGCCCAGCCGAGCACGAGTAACCCGGCCAGCCCAAAGCACAGCGCGATCGCCAAGAGCGCGCGCTGCGAGCCGAGCCAAGGCAAAAACACGTAGCCAGTGAGCAGCGCGCCCAAGACCGCGCCGAGCGTGTTGACGGCGGTGAGCCGCCCGACCCAGCCGCCCACGTTGGCGTAGCGCGCCACGCGCTGCAGCAAGAGCGGGAACGTGAGGCCCATCAGCGTGGTCGGCACGAGCAGCATCAAAAATGCCGCGATTCCGCGCGTGGCCTCACGCGCGGCGAACGAGGTCAGCACTTCCCCGGTGTTGTCGAAGAAGTAGGGCAGCTTGTCCCAGAGCGGCAAGCTCACGGCCAAGCCCAAGCCGCTCGCGGCCAGACCCAGAGGGAGCGAGGCATCGCCGAAACGGCGCTGTGCCCAGGACGCCCGCGAGGCCCCCAAAAATAAACAGCTCAAAAACGCCGCCAAGATCAGGCCAAACGCGTACGCGCTGTTGCCGATGATCAGCGCCAGCAAATGCGTGAACACGACCTCGGCCGCGAACACCAAGCAGCCCGAGATAAAGGCCAGAAAGAACAGCGGCCGGCGCTCGCTCGCCGCCGGTTCACGCGCGCCGCCTGCGCTCACCTCCGCCGCGCCCGAACTGACCACCAAGCGCGAGCCGAAGGTCAGCGCCAGCACCGCCACCAGCGCGCTGCCGGCAGCCGAAGCGAACACCGTGCCGTCGACGCCGAGCACCGGCAAAATCAGATACGCGGCTGCCAGCGCGCCGAGCGCGCCGCCGAGCGTGTTGATCGCGTACAGCGCGCCCAAGCGCCGCTCGCGCAAGGCGGAGGCTTCTGCGCTGGCCTCACCGGTGTCGAAGCTGCGCGACAAGAGCGGCAGGGTGGCGCCCATGGCCATGGTCGGGATCACCACCAGCCCGAGCGCCGTGAGCCAGCGCACGACGCTGAGCAGGACCAGCGAATGCGGCATACTGCGCGCCAAAGTCGCGTACAGCGGCGTGAGCCAATGGAACGCGAACGGCGTCGCGGCCACGGCGGCGGCCACGACCAACTCGAGCCAGCCGTAGGCGCGCATCGGCCGAGTCACTCGCAGCGACGCCTTGCCCCCCCAGTGAGCGCCGATCGCCAAGCCAGTCATGAACGCGGCCAGTACCGCGCTCACGGCGTACGCGGTCGAACCGACGATGTAGCTCAGGTACTTGGAGAAGCAGAGCTGATCGATCAGGCCCGTGGCACCGGAGAGCACGAAAAGCGCCAAGGTGAGCGAGAACGACGGCGCGCGCGCGCTGCTCGGTGCGGCGGTTGGACTGCTATCGGTGGTGGGCTGAGGCGCGAGTGCTTGCAAGGGGGCGGCAGCCTATTGCGAGTCCGCCGAGATGGCGAGATCCGTGCTGATTCACGCGCTGCGTGTGGCCGAAATGTCCTGGTTTTTGGCTCGTAGCCGCGGGTTCGATCTGCCACGCTTGCGATCGCCATGACCGTTCACCACGCTTCGGTTCGCCGCTTCGCCGACAACCCGATTTTGGTCCCGGATCAGCTGCCGCCCTCACGGCCCGATTTCGAGGTGGTGGGCGTGTTCAACCCGGGCGCGATCCGCGTAGGCGATGAAACGATTCTCTTGCTGCGCGTGGCCGAAGCTCCGCGCGCGCAGACGCTGGCGCCCAATACGGTCGCCTCACCGATCTACGATCCGGAGTCGAACAGCGTTCGCGTGCGCACTTGGAGCCGTGACACGCCCGGCTTGAAGCTCGACGACAGCCGCTTGATCGTCGTCGGCCGAGACACCTTCCTGACCTCGATTTCGCACTTTCGGCGCGCGCGTTCCAAAGATGGTCTGCACTTCGAGGTCGAAGCCGCGCCGGTGTTCTCGGCCGAGCACGCGCTCGAAGCTTTCGGCGTGGAAGATCCGCGTATCACCCAGATCGGTGACACGTTTTGGGTCAATTACACCGCGGTCTCTTCGGCGGGCATCGCCACCGGCCTGGCGTCGAGCCGCGATCTGCGTCACTTCGAGCGCCACGGCATCATCTTCTCGCCGCCCAATCGCGACGTGACCATCTTTCCGGAGCAGATCCACGGCCGCTATTGGGCGCTGCATCGCCCCATGCCCGAGGACATCGGCAGACCCTCCATCTGGCTGGCCTCGTCACCGGATCTCTTGGCCTGGGGCGAGCATCGCTTGCTGGCCTCCGCGCGGCCGGGCATGTGGGACGACCTGAAAGTGGGCGGCGGCGCGGTGCCGTTTCGCGTGCAGGTCCACGGACGACCCGCGTGGCTCGCCGTGTATCACGGCGTCACCGCTTCGCCGCTCACGTACTCGCTCGGCGCGCTGCTCCTCGACGGCGAAGATCCGGGCCGCGTGCTCGGCCGCTCGCGCGAACCGATCTTGTTCCCCGAAGCGCCCTACGAACTCAAAGGCTTCTTCGCCAACGTCGCATTCACCTGCGGCCTCGTCGCCGAAGGCGATCTAGTGCGCATCTACTACGGCGCCTCCGACGGCGTGACGTGCGTCGCCGATCTTTCGCTGGAAGCGATCTTGGCCGGCCTAGCCTGAGCGGGAAAGAGGGGTGGGCGCTCGCGCTCCAGCGTCGAACGCGCGCGCGTCATGGCGTAGGTGGATTGGCCGGGTCCGAAAATGGCAACAGCCCCCGCTCGTCCTCGTACGGCAATTGATCCCTCATGTAGACCACGGCGCTCGTGTGCTGTTCGTCCGTCATCTTCTGCCCATCGTAAAAGAGCCCAGGGAACGCTCGACGGTCGGCGATGTACTCGTCTCGAAGCCTTCGTAACGCCTGAGCGCGGTCCGGATCCATGACAAGCGTGCTGACGCCGCTCGCGAATACCAGAGCCGATCCTTCCGTTTCTTGAAGGATCAACTCGGCCAGCGGAGCGCCAGCAGGCCATCCATAGGCTTTCGAGTTGTCGCCGTCATAGAGCATGACTGCCTCGACGCGGATGCCTTGGTCCAACGGAACGCCTTCGTGCCATAGATCGGGGCCGTGCTTTTCCGCCCAAGACCAGGCAGCCTCAAAGCGCGGTCCTCCTCTGATGCAGCGCGCGCGAGACGTGGCCGACCGGATCGACCGCGTAGGCGCATCCGCAATGTCATTGCTTAGGCAGTCCTGCACGCTGCCAAGATCGCCGATAGAAATCAGCGTTTCCAGCTCTTGCTCCAGCGCCGCAGGGATGTGGCCGCGACGCCAGCCTAAATCTCGGGCCATCGGATCGTCGATCCAACCGCCACCAATCCAGAAGTCACAGGCCCCATCGATCATCAAGGATTGATAACCATTTTCGACGCGGACGATAGACCCACGCAGCTCGCGACCGTTCTGCGGCTCCACGAAGATGCGCAATCTGAGGTTGGCCGACCCATCACAGATCGGAGGCGTCATCGCATCAGGGGCGACGGAAGAGGATGACGCTGCTCCGCCACATCCGACGACGATGGCCGCTGCCGAAAACCACAGTTTTAGGTCAGCCGTCATCATCATCATCGTTACCTTTGGGTCAGAGCGGTGCAAATCATCGAGCCGAAGCAACTCAATACTTCCAGGCGACAAGGTGCAGAGGAGACACCGCACGGCATCGCACGAACAGACCGCTAGCGGAAGCGAGGGTGCCCGGTGAACACCTCGACCACGAATTCCAGTAGATCCTTGGCGAAGCTGCTTTGATCGCCGCTTTGGGCCAGGGAGTCGAAAGCGAGCGGTGAGGGCGGGGGCGCGCCGGCTTGTTCACGTTCGTGGGCTCGGGCTTGGCGCAGGCGCTCTTGTTCTCGGGCGCGTTCGCGCACTAGCCCGCCGCTCTTCACGAAGGCTAGGACTTGGGGCAGCTCCCCGGCGTCGAACCAGGTGCCGTGACGCGCGCACACGTCGACGATCACGCCGCTCGCACCGCCGAAGTTTTTGCGGTTCATTCGCTGCTGGCAGACCGAACACGGGCGGTAGTGGATGCGCTCGATTTGGGCCTTGGGCGGGCGTTGGTAAGGCGCGTCCGGGAAGGCTTGCCCGGTCTGCTCGTGCGCCTCGAGCAAGCTGCGGAGCAGCGCGTGTTCCACGAACTGCCCGCCGCATTTGCGGCAGTTGAGCAAGCTGCCTGCGGGCTCGCTGATCACCGACAGCGGCAGCTGACAATCGGAGCAATGGCTGTCGTGGAGCGCGGATTCGAGGATCAGCCCGAGCTCCGCGCCGCAGCCGGAGCAGTGCTGAGCGTGCGCCATGTTCATGTGAAAGCAGCGGCTACAACGCACCGTGGCGATGCCAGCGCCGCAGTAGCGGCAGCTGACATCGCCCGCGTGCGCGGGCGCGCCGCACACGGAACACTTGAACGCCGAGGCTTCGGGCGTCACATCAGTTGATTTGCGCGCACTTGCCCTGGACGCAGAGCTGGCCAGCTTCGCACGTGCCGCAGCTGTCGATCTTGTCGCCGCAACCGTCGGCGGCAGGCCCGCACTCCAGGTGCTGGTCGCCGCAGTCCAAGGGAATGCAGGAGGTCGTGCCTTTGCCGCACTTGTTCGGCACGGGCGGGTTGCCCACGCCGCAGATTTCGCCGTCCTTGCACTCGCCGCAGGAGATCAGCCCACCGCAGCCGTCCGGCGCGTAGCCGCAGTTTTCGCCCGCAGGACATTCAGTCGCGGGTTTGCAGGTCTCTGGCGGCGGCACGCACGAGCCGAGATCGAAGATCATGTACTCGAGCAGCTTCTCCTGCGGGGTCATCGGGTCGAGGCAGCGGCCGCTCACGCATTTCCCGCCGGTCGCGCATTGAGAGTCTTGCGTGCACGCGTTGCCGCATTCGCTTGGGAACACCTCGTCGTGTTCCCGCGCGTCCGCGACGTGGAAGTCACTGAACAGCACGCGACCGCACTGCAGCGACGGCGGGTTGGTGGTCAGATCCTGAACCAGATTGACCGGCGTGTTGTACGTGAAGTGCAGCGGCACCTGCGTGCCGGCGTAGTTGTTTCCGGCGTTGCAGGTGTTGTTTCCGCAAGTTTGAGTGACGCACGCGTTGCCGTTGCCGGTGCACTGCGAGTCCTGAGTGCAAACCGTCGTCGGGTTATTCCTGCAGACCCTGGTGCAGGCGTTGACGCTGCAATCGAAGGCGGTGTTGACGCTGCACACCCGGGGCACACAGCTGGCGTTCGAGGTGCAGGTGGCGCCGCTGCGCGAGCACTTCCGGAAGTTTACGCCGTCGCGAGACAGCCATTGCTGGGTCATGCCGGCGACCGAGGAGATCGAATCGGAGCTGTGACGGACCACGTCTACCGTCACGTTGCCGGAGTTGGGCACGGAGGCATTGACCGCTTCGAGCCAGCCCTTGAACGCCGTGCCCTTGGGATTGCTCACCAAGTCGATGTGGCCGACCGCGGAGCCCGGCTCATCGCCATTGTCGTGGTGCCACTTGGCGACTTCGCTCCAGTTGTCCGCGACGCCCACCTGGGCAGTATTTTGGTCGTTCTTGGTCAGCCAGGTGTAGTTGTAGTGAGTCGCGAACACGCGCCCGCCGGAGGCGGCATAGTTGCGCAGCGCCGTCATATCGGTGCCAGCTTGCGTGTGCGCGCCACCCTGACACGCCAGGATCGTCATGTCGTAGTTGTTGATCACGGGCTGACTGGTGGTCGCGTCCGTGACGAACAGCTTCTCTTGCATGGGCGTGTTGTTGTCGATCTTTTGCCCGTAGGTGTCGGTCCGCTTGTTGACGTCACTACCGAGGTAGAACTGCACGCGCCCGCCGCCCGAGGGGTTCGTGAACTCCGAGCCGTCGATGCCCATCTTGCGCAGGACGCACTCGAGCGAGTCGACCTCGCCCGTCACCATCGCTATCAGCGGGATGTTGCCTTCGGACTTCTTGGCCGGCATGCGCAGCGTCTTGTCCGTGATCGGGTTGGCCGCGCACGGCGTGTCGACGTCGACCTTGAACACCCGGCGCCAGCGGCCGAGTTGAATGACGAGCGTGACGTCCTTGCCGACCGGTACGTTCTTCAGCGTGAAGCTGCCATCCACGTCGGTGTAGGTGCCGAACTGGTCGCCCTCCGAGAGCAGCGGCGAGCCTGCTGCCGTCGCGCCGCACACATCGCAGGTGATACCGGCCGGAAATTCTTTCAAATTGGGATCGTTCGGGTTGTTCGCGACGTACACGAACACGTGATAGAGCGGGTTATTGCCGGCCGGGTCGTAGACTTTGCCCGTCACGCTGGTGGTCTTGACCGGCTTGTCCGAGCAGTCCGGCACCTCCGCGCAGGCGCCCTTGCACCCGCACTCACCGAGCTTGCCACCGCCGCCGCAAGTCCAGCCGGGGATGGGACAAGTGTTCGGCCCGCAGTCGAGCAAGCCGCCGCAATTGTCGCCGAATTGCCCGCAGGTGTAGCCCAATTTGTCGCAGGTCGTGGGCGTGCAGACCGGGCAATCCGCACCGGAGCAGGCGCCGCCCTCTCCACTCATACCGACGCCGCAGCGGCTTGGGCCGTCACCGCCGCAGAACTCTCCTTTGGGACAGTCCCCACATTGGATCACGCCGCCGCAGCGCGTGTCCGTAACGTAGCCGCAGTTGGCGTCCAATTCGTCACAGGTCGACTGGCAGCCGTTGTTGCCCGTGCCCGCGTCGCCGGCGTCGCCGATGGGCACGAAGCCCCCGGCGGTGGCACCGGTGCCGTTGCCCGATCCGCCCTTGCCGCCGCCGACGCCCGCGTCCGGATTGTCGCCAGGGTTGGCGACCTCTGGCTTACTTCCGCAGCCGGAAGCGACGGCAAAGGTTGCCAAAATGACGAATAGGATCGAGCCAAACCAGGTCTTCATGCGGGTTTTCCTCAGGCTGCCCAGGGAGCGGCGCGGCCGCGCGTGCCCCCTCGGACAATCGTCACCAATACTGCCTGCAAAATCGCCGTCGAGCAACGAATCCCGGGCGAAGATCGCAATCGATCTCTGACTCTAGCGTCGATTCGTCCACATGCGGTGACCCGGCCCCTAGGCAGACCGACATGAGCTCGCGGGCGCGTATGAGAAATTGATTTCAGCTGCGTTGAACGAACGAACGCAAATTTGAACAGGCTAGCCCAGCGCCAGCAGCTTATCTCCGCAGAGTGACAACCGAGAGCACGCCCCCTGTCAACTCAGTCGGCGAACCACGCCGATCAGCGCTTCTTCTTGCGCTTCTCTTCGCGTTCCCAGACGGCCATCACGTTGTACTGCGTGGGGATCACCGAATGCAGCGTCCAACCCTCGCCATCGGGCTTGGATAGGGGCATTTCCTGAATTTCGCCCTCGGCGTTGATGCCCCACTCAGCGTTCGCGCCCTGCTTCGTGACTACGTATTCCGTCATTTGGATTTCGACTGTCTGCGCCTTCCGCGCTCCGGTCAACCTTCCGCGCAGGGCGCGCTTGGGCACTCTTGTGGCGGTCTAGCAGTCCGCGCGCGCGTCGGCTGGCGTCACTGCGGATTCCAGCCATCGAGCACGATCGCCTTGTTGCGCAGGTTGGCCGCTTGGCTGGACGAAAGCTGCTTGGACGCGGGATCACGGCCGCTGACGTCGAGCAGAGCGCCGCTCGCGTCGCTGCTCTGATATTCCCAAAGCCGTAATTGGCCGGTGGCAGAGGTCCCGGCGGGAGTGATCGTCCAACCCTTGGCGGCGATGCCCGAGCTCATTTGACAATTCAAATACGCCACGTTGCTCGCCGGATACACGGTCGCGTCGATGCGCGCGAGCACTTGGCCCGTCACCTTGGCGTCGCTGGTGAGCTTCGAATCGACGAACACATAGCCGTAACCGCTGTCGCCATTGCGCGCTTGAACGATCGCGCCTGCTCGGCCCACGGTCTTGAGCTCGCAGCGCTCGAAATAGGCTGGTCCGTTACCCCAAATGAAGTCGACGTTGCCCTCGATGTACGAGTTCACGACGTACACCGAGCCGCTCGTGAGCAGCGTATCTTGCAAGCTCTTCAGGTTCACGTCGCGCACGGTGACGCGCTCTGCCTGAACGCGCAGCGCCTCGGCTTGGCTGCCATCTTGTGGGGTCGTATTGTAGAGCGTCAGATTCTCGATCGTGAGGTCGGTCGTGCCGTTGGCGAAGAACATCGGCCGCCCCGAGGTGCCGGCGTTCAGCTTGTCGTTGTTCGGGTACTGAATGACCGTGCCGGCGCGGTCCGCTCCGCGCAGCGTGAGGTTCTTCTTGCCCGACAGGTACAAGAGCTCATAGTAGTTCCCAGCAGCGACGGTGATCGTGCGCGCGCTCGCGTCGTTGGCCGCAATCGCGTCGAAAGCGCCCTGAACCGTGCAAAACCCGCCGTTGCCGCTGCGATTGACCGCCAAACTCGCGGACACCGCCGGCAGAGCGCCGGTGCTGAACGTCCAGGCGCTTTGCCCGCTCACGGTGCCGATCGCGTTCTTCTGCGCATCCACGAACGCGCCCGCGCTGACGGTCACGAAGTAACTCGTGTTCGCGGCCAGCTTGTGTTGACGGAAATAGATCACCGCGCTCGTGCCCTCGATGAACACCGGACGGACGAGATTTCTGACCTGCCCGCCGATCTGGTCGCCATAGCTCGGGGCAGCGAGATCCACTTGGTCGACGACCGTGTTCGGGCTGGCCTTCGCATAGATGGCGATCGTGCCCTTGCTGCCGATGCTGGGCGCCGTCGCGAAGGTCATCGTCAACGGCGCATCCAGACAGACGCCGTTCGCGCCCGGTTGGGGGAAGAGCTTGCTGACCGAAGGGGGCAGGGGACCTACGCTGCCGGCGCCCGCGCTGCCGCCGGCGTTCGCACCCGCAGTCGTGCCCGTGCCCGCCATCGAATCGGCACCGCCCGTCCCGCTTTGCCCGCCAGCCATCGCGCTGCCCCCGGCGCTGGTTCCGGCGCCGGCCGCGGAGGTCGGCGCTCCGCCACTGGCATCGCCCACGCCGCCGGTGTGGCCGCCGCCGCCGGTTGCGCCGCTCACACCCGGCGAGCCCGCGGACGTCGCGCTGCCTGCGCGCGCCGGGCTGCCGCCGGTCTGTGCGGGAGTCGCCTCAGTGCCACCGCCGCAAGCGGCAAACAGGAGCGCAACAGCGAGAGCCCCGAGCTCGACCTGACCGCGGATCGCGAATCGACTTTGCATTTCCAGACGCCTCGACAGCTGATACTCGGCGTTGATCGCCGTATTGGTCTAGTCGGGCGAGCGCGAGCGCGCCAGTCACGAAACAGCGCGTCGGCTGGCGCGGGAAGTTTCCGCTGCAGTCGTCGCCTCAGGGGATGATCTAGCCCACCAGCTACTGATTTTGATTTTTGATTGATGGTCACGCGCCACGTCACGAAGCGTCGGAGCCTTCGGCGTCGCGTGCGTTTTTCTGCGAGAGACCCCGCGTCTTTTGTTGATCGATCGGGCTGAGTAGGCACATGCTACGTAGGTGGTACACCTGGGGAAAATCCTCGTCCTGCTGCGCAACTTCGCTGCTTTCTTTGGCGAACGCCTGCTCGAAGAACGAAAGCCCAGGCAGCCCGATAGACACGGCCGGCGCGTCCTTCGGCGGAGGAAATGGCGACGGCGGGACCAGCTCGGGCGGAATGAGCTCGAATACGGCGGGCAGGCCCGTGATCGACCCCGGCGACGCCGGTCCGGATTGCCCCAAGCGCACCTGCGCCGAGCTCGGTTGGGAGTGCGGCTACACGGTCGATAAATGCGGCACCACCATCGACTGCGCCACGGAAGGGCGTACCTGCAGCGCGAGCCAAGTCTGCATCGGCGGCATCGACGGACCGACGAAGTGCGTTACGGGTGGTGGGCAAGCCTGCGAGCTGTGCAGCGCCATCCCGGATTGCAGCAAGGCCGGCGCGGTGACTCATTTGAAGGGCCGCGTACTCACCCCGGGGCGTGATGACGCGAACACGGGCAACCAAGTCGGCGTGCCGAACGCCATCGTCTACATCCTGCAGACCGCCAAGCCGGAAGATTTGCCCGCGATCAGCGCCGGCATTCCCAGCGGCGGCACCAGCTGCGACCGCTGTGAAGACCAAGATTTCGGGCGGGTTTTGAACGGCACCGTGACCGACGCCACGGGCGCGTTCACGCTCGATGAGTTCATCCCGGTCGGCAAGGAGTTCTTGCTGGTCGTGAAGGCGGGCCGTTTCCGTCGCGCGACCAAGCTCACCCTGCCGCAAGAGGCCGCCTGCGAGACGACCAGCTTGCCGGACAGCCCGACGCGCCTACCGCGCTCGATGAGCGACGGGATCGCGGTCAACATCCCGCGCATCGCCGTGACGACCGGCAGGATCGACGCGATCGAGTGCGTACTGTCGAAGATGGGCCTCGCCAACGACGAGTTCAAGAACCCGGCCACGCCGGTCGCCTCCGGGCCAGCTCGCGTCAACCTGTATCGAGGCGGCTCCACGGCCACGCCGCGCGGCGCCCGCATCGATGCGATGACGCCGCATGATTCGACGCTGTACGGCAGCGCGACGCAGCTGGAGAGCTACGACATCCTGGTCTCTGATTGCGAAGGTCAGGACTACGACGCGAATGGCAGCGAGCGCATGGCCAATGGCGCCAACGTTCGGCACTTCTTGAACCGCGGCGGCCGCATGTTTGCCAGCCATTTGAGCTTCACTTGGCTGAATGGAAACGGCAGTCAGTCCTACGCCGCAGGCACCGCAACCGAGACGGGCCTCAACGCCGCGGCCACCTGGGGCAATAACGCGACCGACACGACCCTGCTCGGCACCGGTGTCATCTCGCAGGGGCGGCCGAATACAGCTCCCCGCATCCAAAACTTCACTGATTGGATGGTCAACGAGCAGATCACGACCGCTCCCGGCTACACCTTCAGCATCAACGAACCCCGCAGCATGAGCACCGGGCTCGGTCCCAGCAGCGAAGAGTTCGTCTACCTCGAGAATGGCTCGAAGCGCACCCAGCAGTTCTCTTTCAACACGCCCTACGGCGCTCCGAAAGAAGCCTTCTGCGGCCGCGTCGCGTACAGCGGGTTCCACGTGGCAGTCGCGTCGGGCAGCGGCGGATCCGGCGGCGCGGGCGGTGCCGGGAGCGGCGGCGCGGGTGGCAGCGGCGGCACCGGCGGCGGGGGCATGTTCCCCCCGGGCGGCACCTCACCGTTCGACAACGTCACCTTCCCCGATCACTGCAAGGGCGATCTGACCGACCAAGAGAAGGTCCTCTTGTACATGCTGTTCGATCTTGGCGCGTGCATCGGCGTGATTCCGCCGCCGATGTGCACTCCGTCCACCTGCCAGAGCCTCGGCGTGAGCTGCGGCTCCGCGCCGGATGGCTGCGGCAAGTTGCTCAACTGCGGCCCTTGCGTGATCCCGTAACGGGAGCCCGTGCCGTTCGTCCCCGCCGGAGTCGTGTCGTGACTTCGGCAGCGTGGCTGCCTCGAGCCTGCTAGTCTTCGAGGCATGGCCGGCCCCGATCCGATGACGGCAGAGGAGCGGGCTGAGCAAATGCTGCGGCCGCGACCGAGACAGCTGCCGATCGCGCCGCACGCACCGCGCGCTCGCCGTCAGCTGCCGCTAGCGCCCAGCGCGCGCCCGGTCGATGAAGCGGCGCGGCCGATCTACGCGGTTTGGGAGATCACCCTGAAGTGTGATTTGGCCTGCCGGCACTGCGGTTCGCGCGCCGGGCACGAACGCAGCGATGAGCTGAGCACCGCGGAGTGTCTAGATCTGGTGCGGCAAATGGCCGAGCTGGGCGTGCGTGAAACCACGCTCATCGGCGGCGAAGCGTACCTGCGCGAGGATTGGTTGACGATCGTGCGCGAGCTCAAGCGCTTCGATATTTCGCCCACCATGACCACCGGTGGCCGCGGGCTGAGCGCCGAGCGGGCGCAGCAAGCCAAGGCTGCGGGCATGGATAGCGTCAGCGTGTCGATCGACGGCAGCGAGGCGACTCATGATCGTCTGCGCGGCGTGGTGGGCTCGCACCGAGCGGCGCTCGAGGCCATGCGCGCCATGCGCGCTGTCGGCATGCGCGTCGCCAGCAATACGCAGATCAATCGGCTGAGCATGCCGGAGCTGCCGGAAATCCTGGAGACGATCGCGGCGCACGGCGCGCACAGTTGGCAGATCGCGCTGACCGTGCCCATGGGCCGGGCCGCGGACGAACCGGACGTGATCCTCAGGCCGCAAGATTTGCTCGAGCTGTTTCCGCTGCTGGCGCGGCTCAAAGGGCGCTGCGACGAACTCGGCGTGCGGCTTTGGCCCGGCAACAACGTCGGCTACTTCGGCCCCTACGAAAGTGTGCTGAAGGGTGGGATGCCGCGCGGTCACATGGCCTCGTGCGGCGCGGGGCGCAGCACGCTCGGTATCGAGGCCGACGGCGCGATCAAGGGCTGTCCCTCGCTGCCTACGGAAGCCTGGACGGGCGGCAACATTCGCGACAACTCACTGCGTGAGATTTGGGAACGCGCCGCTCCCTTGCGCTACGTGCGCGATCGCACGGTCGATGATTTATGGGGTTTTTGTCGCACCTGCTACTACGCGGAAGAGTGCATGGCCGGCTGCACCTGGACCAGCCACGTGTTCTTCGGTCGCCCGGGCAATAACCCCTATTGCCACCACCGCGCCCTGGAAATGCAAGCGCAGGGCAAGCGCGAGCGCCTGGTACAAACGCGCATGGCGTCGGGCACGCCCTTCGACTACTCTCACTTCGAGATCGTGGTCGAAGATGATCCGGGAGCGGAGCTGACCCGAGTGGCAGCAGAGAAGGCGAGCGAATGAATCACCTTGTGCCGTGTCCAGAGTGCAATCGCCACGTGCGCGTGTCGGCGACCGAGTGCCCGTTCTGCGCGCTCCCGTTGGATCTCGCGGCGACGCCCGAACCGCGCTTGCCCAGTGGGCGCTTGTCACGCGCGGCCACGCTCGCGTTTGGGTTCAGCGCCACGCTCGCTTCAGCAACCACCATTGCCGCGTGCGGGGCTCAGGTCCCAGTTTACGGTACGCCCGCCCCCGAGGGCGGAGCCGCAGGCATGAGCGCTTCCGCAGGTGCGCCGAGTACGGGCGGCGGCGGGCCGACCCCGGTTTACGGTGCGCCCGCGGGTGGCCAGGATGGCACGGGCACTGCCGGCTCGGGTTCCGGCGGTGGGCCAGTCCCCATTTACGGCGCGGCCCCGGCTCGCTGACGGCCCGGCAGCGCACCCCTAAGCTATAGAAACAGCCGATTGATCAGCGTCTTGTACGCCTTCCTGAGGATCGGGATGGGCGAGACGAGACCCGACGGAAAATCGTAATAGTCGTAGAGTTCGCACACTTTTCCGTCGCGCACGCGGAAGAAGCTGGCCATCGGGGTCACGAAGGTGGGCCCCACGACCATGCGCAGGTGCATGTCGTAGCGGAGGGTGAAGGCGGACTCGTCGCCCTCGGCCACGACGTCGGTGAAGTCGACGAACCGGTATTGCTTGAGCAGGCGCACGAACAGCTCGCGAAAGGGGGCGATGCCCACGGTGTCGCGAAACGGATCGCGAAAGCGAACGTCCGCGGCAAACAGCTCTTCGAGCTTGGAGAGTGACTGCTCTCGATCTGCAGACAGCCGCTCGTAAAATTCTCGTACACGGTCCTGTAAGCTCATTTTCTGCGACCTTTTCACGAGCTGGGGCAACGAACGTCGTCGTTCGCCGAGTGGCTGAGTAGCGGCTTGCTGCGTCGGAGCCTCGACCGCGATGGCGCGCGCCAGCTCGCGTAACTGGGTGCACCACGCGCCGAGCGTCCATTGACCGAAGAGCGTGGAGGCGCCCTCGTAGTTCTGGATTTGATATTCTTCGAAGGTGGTCATGTAGCTGGCGTACGCGTTGGCGTAGCCGTTGATCACCACTTGGCGCACCCCTTGGCCGCCTAGGACGGACATGGCTGCGGCGCGCAAGCGGCGGCCACTCACGGTCGTCGGTTCGATCGGCAAGCCGACAATCGACAAACCACCGATGCGAAAGATCTGTAGCGGAAGGATCTGCGGCACCCACGGCGAGTCACCGAGCTCACGGCCGCCCAGCGCGCCTTGATAGTACGCGACTCGGCGATCCGGGATCAGGCCGAATCCAAACGGCAGCGCGGGCAGCACGCTCAAGATGCTGCCGGATCCGCCGTGTCCGAGGTCGAAGAAGCGGAGCTTGGGACCGTGCCCGGTGCGCCAATCTTGCACTCGCCGGCGCCGACGGCGCGCCGTGAGCCGCGCCAAGGGCGCGTTCACCTGACGCGCGGCGAACAGCGGCCCTGGACCTTCCAGCGTGCCATAGGCAAACCCCAAACCCAAACACGCGGGCGACGTCGTTCGCCCCTGCTGACCGCCAGCGAATTGCGGATCTACGGTGATGTTCGCAAAATCACTGTAGCTGATCTGCCCGCGCAGCGGCCCCTGCAGCTCCTCGCCGCGCGCCTCGCTCTCGAGAAACAGAGCCCAAGCGTGCTGGGCTTGGATGCCGCCGGCAAACTCGGCGCTCGCGAAATCGTCGTCATAGCGACCAATCATCAGCTTGCGCGCTGCGTGCCAACGGAAATTCGGCGTGACATCGCCCGCCGCTTCTTGGGCGAAGATGGCCACGAATGGCGTCGCGCGCGGGCCGAAGCGCGAGGCCGCCATGGCCTCGAAGCGCACCGCGGCCACGCCCTTGTTGTCCGGATGAATGCGCTGATTGCCGCGATGAATGCTGGTGCCGTGCACGGGAAACCAGGTCAAAACACCGAGCGGCGGGCCATCTCGCTGGTCCACGCGCAGCAGCACCATCTCCCGGTCGACGGCTTCGTCGCTGCGTACTTGGCTCAAGGGCTCGACGTCGGCGTTGAGGTTGTAGGCGGCCAGTGAGCGATTGAACGCGACCGCATCGGTGAGCGGGATTGACGCTTTGCTCAACCGTAGACGCGCGGGGGTGAGCGCCGCGATCGCGCGCTCGATCGCGGCCACGATCCCGCAGGCGAGGATCGTCGCGACGCGGGCCGAGAAGCCGGGCCCGGTGACTCGATAGAAAAGATACTTCGAGTAGCCGTTCGGGCCGCTGTGCGTGTGGGTGGCGGTGAGCATCACCTCGTGCTCGCCGAGCGCGACCCCCCGCTCCGACAACAGCGAAAGCACGCTCTGCCGCAAATGCTCCGAAATGTAGCCGAGATCGGCGCAAACATAGGCGAGGCGAGTGCTCGTGCGCGGACACTCCACGACCAGCGCGCGGGCATAGAGCGGCGCTGCGACATCCACGCCGATATTTTCGGGCTGCCCCCAACCGAAGAGGCACATCCCGGGTTCGAATGCGGTGATCTCGGTCTTGCCGAAGCCAGCTCGGATGGCCGCTCCAGTCACGCTGGGCCTCCGACTCCGAGGGCCGCGCGCCAATAGCGCGTAAAGAAAACCCGATCTGGATCCAACTGGGCGCGCGCGGCGAGAAAATCGTCCCAACGGGGATACTGCTGGCGCAGGAACGCTGCGCCGAGCGAGGGATCCGCGGGCAAGATCTTCCCCCAGTGCAGGCGATAGCCAAACGGCTTCAGCAACCGCCAAAACTGCTCGAAGTAAGTGCGCGCGGGATCGCCGGGGTTCCTGCGAAACCAGAACAAATCGATGCGTACGGAGTCCCGCTCGTAGCCCGGGTGGAGCCAAGCTCGAGTTGCGCGCGCCGCGTACACCTCGCAGATGAATGCGCCCGTGGCGTCGTAGCCAGCGCGGTCATACTGCCCGCGCAGCGCGCGCATGATCTCTCCGGCGCGCTCGAGCGGCAACCAGAGCTCGGTAAAATCCGTAGGCATACTCAGCTCGGACATCTGGTTGTCGAGCGGCAAGCCGTGACACCAAGAATCCCAGAAGTGTTGGGTTGGGCCGGTCGTCACGAATGAGCGCAGAACGCGCGGCAACAGGTGAGTCGCAAAGGCCGCTCGCCATTGGCTGGTTGGGACCAGCGATGAGGGGAGCAGCGCGTTCGCCCGAGCCGCGAGCGCCAAACCGTCATAAAACAAGCCTCCCGCAACCTGCGCCGCTTGGTTCGCCAGCGACGAGAGCTGCCGATTCTGGATCTCCGCGCCGAGCGCCGAGTACGGCTTGGGCGTCAAAAATCCGCGCGGCCCGGTCCGTGCACCATAGTCGGCTTCTCGCATCCGCCGCGCCTGCCAAGTGACGACGCGCCGCACGCCTTCCTGCGGCCACCACATCAGCCGCGCGTACTCACTGGCGCGCAAGAAGCCGTCCAGACCGCCGTCACCGAACAACGAATAAGCGGTGCTCGACTCCGACGTGATGTCTTCTTGGCCGATGATGTCATAGCGCGGCAAACACTGAAG
>Ga0247760_1000185_pt1 | contig 69061 bp, 51 predicted proteins | sample UWRJL171409R4_FD_179936 | JGI IMG/M metagenome (GOLD analysis project Ga0247760, IMG submission 179936) | Plant litter microbial communities from Arlington Agricultural Research Station in Wisconsin, United States - UWRJ-L171-409R-4 | ecosystem: Environmental > Terrestrial > Plant litter >... | reverse complement strand
GACCGGTTCGACGGGTGGTACGGGCGGCACGGGCGGTACGGGCGGCTGGGGTTCGACCGGTTCGACGGGCGGCACGGGGTCCAGCGGGTCCACCGGGTCCACGGGATGGACGGGGGCCAGTGGTGGTTCGAAGGGCTTGAAGTCGCAATTCGGCGCGAAGGGATCGTCCGATTCGGCTGGTTTCGGCGCTGGCGGACGGCACACGGGCGGCACTGAATAAGCGCGCGCTGCACCGTCGCGCTCGCCTGGTTCAGTCGAGCTTTCGAGCGACTCAGTTGAGCTCTCGAGCTGCGCCGTCGAGCTGCGCCGCGGGGTCAGCGCGGCGTTACGGTTCGAAGCGGAAGCTGCTCAGTAATACCAGATTTGTCGGCGCGCGGTTCCAGAGTTCGGGCACGGTGGAGTAGTCCGCGCGATAGACGCGCAGCGTGCTGCCCGTCGTGAGTGAGATGCCGGCGCGCCGAGCGGCTTCGAGCGCGTGCTCGCGCAGCGCGTGGCTGTCGGGCGGGCCGCCATAGGCGCCCGAGATGCGGAACACTCGGCCCCATTCGGCTTGTGCGCGCGGGCCGCGCTCGCGGCCGTTGAAGCGCACGCGCTGACCGGTGGGTGACTCTGCTTCAACCAGCAAATCGGGCAAAGAGTCGCCGATGATGCCGGCAAAGGTCGGGTAGCAAGCGATCGGCCAGGCTTGGGTTTGCCCGCGCACGCCTTGCACGATCGCCAGGCTCAGCACGAGGCCGCCGAACAGCGCAGCGGGCAGCGCGTTCAGCCGCGAGCTGCTGGTCGGTCGGGGCGCGGCTCGAGTCGGGCGCTGCGCGAGCCGATCCCATGGGGCGAGTACGACGTAGCAAGCCCACAGGCTGACGAAGGGAATGAAGAAAAAAGCCTGCGTGGCCCAGTGAAAACCGAGGCCTAGCAAGGCCGCGAGCGTGCGCGTTTTGCGCCAACTGGCCAGCGGAAAGAAGCCGAGCTCGAAGAGCAAGACGGCGTGCCCGCCGAGCGAGCACAGCCAAGGATAGCGATCGATGCGCAGCCAGGGCAGCTCCGCCATCTGAAACCACTTGGCGTGCATCTGAGCCAGCACGTGCGGAGCGGCCGCCCACTGCCACCCCGACTCGAGCAACTTGTGCAGACCCGGAAAGAAATAAATCACGCCCAAGAACGCGCGACACCAGCCGACCGGAAGCGCATATTCGCGCGCCGCGCGCGCCGGCTGCTGATCCCAGCTATCGAGCGCCCAAACGTCCCCACAAGGGCTCAACGCGAGCAGCCCCGAGAACCAAAACAAATGCATATCGTGCAGCACCGCGCCGCCAAATTGCGAGAGCGCATACAGCGGCATGGCCGACAGCGTGAGCAGCGCGAGCGCGGCGCGCGAATAAAAGCCCAGCAACGCCAGCGCCCCGCTCGAGAGCGCGATCAAGCGCAGCGTCTGCGCCGAGCTCGGCGTCAAATGCAGCGCGGAAAGCCAACCCGCGCCCTCCGGCACGAACTCCAAGAGCTCGGGCCGCGCCGCCAGCCCCACCGCCTGATGCAACTCCGGCGAAATCAAAATCAACGCCGAAACCAGCACGCGCAGCGAGGCCAACGCGCGGGCATCGCCCAGGCGCGCGGCTTCGTTGGTGGAGCCCCGGGTTGAGATGGCGCGAAGCATACGGCACAGGCGTCGAGGGCGGGCTCAGAATTGTCGGTGCCCGCGCACCGCGCGCGCTATCTCTTCACTCAACACCGCACCGTGAGGCGCCTGCGCCGCCGAGCGCTCCCAGCGTGCGAGCCAGCGCGCGTCGAGCGGTTGCGCGAGCAGCTCGCGTTGCGTCGCGGCCGCGGTGGTCTCTTTTTTCGTGCCGGTGGCGACGCCGGTTCCCACGTAAAAGCCGCCCAGCAGCAGCGACACGCGGGTCGGCGTGGCCGCGCTGTACGTGAACAGCGTGCAGCCGTCGCCATCGCTCCGGGCGTGAGTGCGGAGCTGCGAGAAGGCTGCGGGCGTCCATAAGGCTGGATTCGACGCGGGGGAGAACGGATCGAAAAAGATCAGATCGGCCGGCTCCCAAGCGCCGCGCCAGAGTTCGGCCGCGTCGCCCAGGTAGAGCTGCCACTGAGCACGCCCTTCGCTCCAGCGCTCGCCGTTCAGTAGCGCTCGGCCTGCATCCGCAAACGGCTGCAAGAACGGGAAACCCCGAGCGTCGGCCAGCGCCAAGCGGAGCGGCGCCCGATCGATCTCGAAGCTCACCACCCTGAGCTCACGGCGCTGCTGCGCGCCGAGCGCTCGCGCGCAGGTCAGCGCCGCGACCGCGTTCGTGCCTGCGCCGAGCCCCACGTCCCAGACGTGCAAGGGCGGCCCCGCGACTCGTAGCTTCTCCGCCAAACGCGACTGCTCGACGTACAGCGCGCACGCCTCCTGCCACGGCCCCACCGACGGATGCATGACCTCGCCATGCCCCCAATGGCGCACCGCCCGCGCGCCGTTCCGCAACGTGACGAGCTCGAAATCACCATCGCGCGCCGGGCGCGGGTCTTCATCCGACGAGTTCATCGGCGAGCCGAGCCAGGACGAAAACGGCGCATCGGCCGCGTTCTTAGCGGTCAGCGGAGTGGGTGCCAAGCTAAAATCAGCAGGTTTGTGCTACGGTCAAAGGCGTGTCGAGCGCACTGACCATCCCGGGTGCTCGCGCTCGCTGACCTGATTGCGAATCAGCGCGCCGACAAAAGGCCTCAGCACCTCGCACAGGTTGCGGTCCTGGAGCGGATCAGAAGCAAATCCAAGTGAATTCATGAGCGCGATCGCTGACCGAGCCATACAAAACATCACCGACACCCTGGCGATCGCCCTGGAACACACGGACGCCCGAACCGCGCTCGTGATTGGCGATGAGCAGAGTGAGCTGTCGCGCTTGCTCGTGCAGGCTTACCGGGCGTGCCTGCCGGATGCACGATGGCTTTTGTTCGATGTTGCTGGGGCGGCCGCGGTGAAGGCGGCGTTTACGGAGCTTCGTGAGCAGGATCTGGTCGTGTTGATTCAGTCGAGCGTGTTTCGTATTCCGGAGTTTCGTACGCGCGTGGAGTTGTTCCGGCGCGGCATCAAGGTCATCGAGCACTCGAACCTGGACCGGATGGCTGCGGCCGAGCTCGAACACTATGTGGCTGCGTTGGCTTACGATCCCGAGTACTACCGCGGGATCGGCCACGCTTTGAAGGCGCGCATGGACGTCACCGCCAGCGCGCGCGTCGAGAGCGAGGACGAGCTGCTTTGCTTCGATTGCCAGTTGGAGCCGGCGAAGCTCAACATTGGGCACTTCGCTGGGCTGAAGAATGTCGGTAGCTTATTTCCGATCGGTGAAGTCTTCAGTGAAGCGCGCGATCTCGAGCGCGTGAACGGTCGCGTGAAGATCTACGCTTTTACCGATACTTCCTTTCGGCTCAACGTGCCGCCGGCGCCGATCACGCTGCTGATCGAGCGCGGTCGCGTGGTCGGCGCGCTCGAGGCTTCGGCTGATTTCGAGCAAGTGCTGGCCGCGATTGTCGCTGACGAGGGAGAGGTTTGGTTGCGTGAGCTCGGGTTCGGCATGAACCGCGCGTTTTCGCGCGAGCGCCGGGTCGCCGATGTGGGCGCGTTCGAGCGGGTGTGTGGCGTTCATCTGTCGCTGGGCGCCCGTCACGGCGTTTACAAGAAGCCGCACCTCGATCGTCGTCAGGCTCGCCACCACGTGGACACCTTCGTGATCACCAGCCGAGTGCTGCTCGACGACGAGGTCGTCTACGCCGACGGTGCCTGGCGCGTCGCGGGCCCTGCGCCGAGCGGCTCGTTGGCAACGTAGGACGCACGTCGCAACCTGGGACGCACGTCGCAACGTGGGCAGATGCGCGCATCGATAAGTGCGCATCGCTGCCCCACTCGAATCGCTAAATAGCCGGTTGTTTGTGGCCTCGTGAGCGATCGACTAAATGGAGGGCGTGACTGCCCCGCAGCTTGCCCCTCGCGTCAGCACGCGCACGCGCACGATTCAGGCTTGGCCCGTGCCGGAAGTGCCGTGTTTTTCCGAGGATGTCGAGGTCATGCCGGATTCTGAGCCGGTGCTCGTTCGCGCGGCGCCTGCGCCGGTTGTCGCTTTCGATACCGCGCAGCTGCCGACCTGCGGCGAGAAGGTGGGGGGCCGCTGCGTGCTGCGGGCGCTGCTCGGGGAAGGGGCGTTCGGGCGGGTGTTTGCGGCGGAGGACGAGGAGACGGGGCAGCAGGTGGCGCTCAAGGTCGTGGGCTTGCGGCGCTACCCTCGCGAGTACGCCGAGCACGAGCTGCGCGCGCTGGCGGCGATCGCGCATCCGAACGTGGTGCAGCTGAATGAGCACGGCGTGGAGACGAGCGCGGCGGAGCCGTACCTTTGGTACACCATGCCGCTGTATAGGGGCTTGGACTTGGCGGCCCTGTTGAAGAGCCGGGGCAGCTTATCGCTCGCGCGCGCGCACGCCGTGTTTACGCGCATCGCGGGAGGCGTGTGTGAGATGCACAGCCTGGGGCTCCGGCATCAAGACATCAAACCCGACAACATTTACTTGGCGACGATGGCCGGCGTGGCCGAGCACCACCCCGTGCTGCTCGACTTGGGCGGCGCCGCGCGCGAGCACGCCAGCCGTCCGCTGGTGGCCACCTTCCCCTTCGCTGCGCCTGAACAAGCCGAGGCGCTGATCGGCGGCATCCTGGGTGAAGAGCACCCCGCCTTGACCGAGAAGGTGGACGTGTACGCGCTGGCCGCGACCCTGCTTTTCTCGCTGATCGGCTCGAAGTTCGTGGGCTACGACGTCGCTCAGAACGATAGCAAAGCCGAGGCTTCGCCGGAGGCGCTGACCGCGCTGCGCGCGGAGCTGGCGCAGATCCACGCGGCCCGCGCGCGCTTGCCTTTGCCGGCGCACGCGCTGCCGGAGTTGACCGGCGCCGCGCGCGCGCATTTGAGCGCAGCGTTCGGGCGTTGGCTAGCGCTCGACCCGTTGCAGCGCCCGCGCGCGCGCCAGTTTCTGGCCGAGCTTTCGGTGCTCTTGGAGTGGGACGACGAGCTTTCGCGCAGGCAACACGCGAGTGAGCTGCGCAGTAAGCTGCTGAGCGTGGCCAGTGGCCTGACGCTGGCGGCCTGCGTGGGCGGCTTGGTCGGCTATCAATGGCACAAGCGCACGATGGGCGAGGCCAAGCAGGAGACCAGCGCGGCGCTGCGCAAGGCGGACGCGGCCTCGGACGAGCTGCACCGCGCGGGCACGACGCTCGACATGATCATCGCCGATCCTTCGCTCGGCGCGGTCGACAAGGCGCGCAAGATCACCGAAGTCGTGGTCAGCTTGGAGGCTCAGACCGCGAGCTTGGCGCTGGCCAAACAGCGCCTCGAGCAAGAGGGCAAGAACGCCGAGAAGGAAGCGCGCTTGCGGGCTCAGCAAGAGCGAGCTGCCTTCGACAGCGCGCTCGAGAAAGCGGAGGCCGAGCGCAACGCGGCCAAGAACGCGCAAGCCAGCGCCGAGACGGCCGCTTGGCGCGCCGAGGCCGAGCGCGATCAGGCCAGAAACGAGCAAGCGACGGCGGACAGCGCGCGCGCGAAGGCCGAGCGCGAGCGCACGCAGGCTCAGCAAGAGAAGGTGGCCTCGGACAACGCGCGGCTCAGAGCCGAAGCCGAGCGGGATCGGCTCGAGGCAGAGAAGAACGCCGCGGAAACGGCCCGGCTCAACGTCGAGGCCGAGCTGGCGCTCGCCCGGCAAAATAAGGCCGCCGAAGTGAAAGCCGCCTTCGACCAGGGCGTCGAGACGGGTTACGGCTCGCGCCGCGCGCCCAAGCCGTAGCCGCGGCGCCGCTCGCAGCGCGCGCCCATGCAATAGAGTAGACTGCGCCGATGCCAGTCAGTGACGAGAGCTCCGCGTGGGTCGAACAGCGGTTCGCGAATTCGATCGTGCCCACGTTGCAGAAGTACATCGCGATCCCGAACAAGAGCCCATCGTTCGACGCGCAGTGGAAGCAAGCCGGGCACATGGATCGCGCCGTCGAGCTCTTGGCCGGCTGGGCGCGCGAAGCATTGCCGGAGGGCGCGACGCTGGAGGTCGTGCAGCTCGCTGAGCGCACGCCCGTGATCTTCATCGACGTACCCGCCACGGGCGGAGCCGAGGGGGACACGGTGATGCTCTACGGGCACCTCGACAAGCAGCCGGAAATGACCGGCTGGCGCGAAGGACTCGGTCCCTGGCAACCCGTGCTCGAAGGCGACAAGCTGTATGGGCGTGGCGGCGCGGATGACGGTTACGCGATCTTCGCTTCGCTCACTGCGCTCGCGGCGTTGCGTCGCGATCATATCCCGCACGCCCGCGCGGTGGTGCTGATCGAGGCCTGCGAAGAGTCGGGTAGCTACGATCTGCCGGCATATATCGAGCATTTGGCGCCGCGCATCGGCGAGCTGTCGCTGGTCGTGTGCCTCGATTCGGGCTGCGCCAACTACGACCAGTTGTGGTCCACGACTTCGCTGCGCGGGATCGTCGTGGGCACGTTGGAAGTGTCGCTGTTGAGTGAAGGCGTGCACTCCGGAGACGGCTCGGGCGTGGTGGCGTCGAGCTTTCGCGTCATGCGTCGATTGCTCGATCGCCTGGAAGACGCCGAGACCGGCGCGATCAAGCTAGAAGCGCTGCACGTGCCGATCCCGGCCGAGCGCGCGGCGCAGGCCCGCTCGGCAGCCGAGGTGCTGGGCGACGAGATTTGGCAGAAGCTGCCGCTCCGCCCGGGCGCGCGCGCCGTGCTCGACGACAACGCGGAGCTGATTCTGAATCGCACTTGGCGACCGGCGTTGGCCGTCACCGGCGCGGAAGGGTTGCCGGCGATCGCGAGCGCCGGCAACGTGCTGCGGCCGCTCACGCGCCTCAAGTTGTCCTTGCGCGTGCCGCCGCGGCTCGACGCCAAGCGCGCCGCCGCGCAGGTCAAAGCCGTGCTCGAGAAAGATCCGCCCTATGGCGCGCAAGTGAGCTTCAGCGGCGATGGCGGCAGCAACGGCTGGGACGCGCCGCCGCTCGCGCCCTGGCTCGCTCGCGCGCTGGAAAATGCCTCGAACAGGCACTTCGGCAAGCCCGCCATGTACTTGGGCGAAGGCGGCTCGATCCCGTTCATGGCCATGCTGGGCGAGAAGTTTCCCAAGGCTCAGTTCTGCATCACCGGCGTGCTCGGCCCAGGCTCGAACGCGCACGGTCCGAATGAATTTCTCCATCTACCGACCGCGCGCAAGTTGACCTTGTGCGTGGCGGACGTGCTGGCGGCACACGCTTCGCAAGCGCGCTAATTGCATGGTGCGCGCTGTTTGCGGCCAGCTTTGGCTGCGCGCCGTAGTTAGCCGCGCAGCGGCTCCTTCAGCCTTCGCGGTAAGCGCTCGCTCAGCTCGGCGTACAGCGCTGGCCATCCGTCCGTGAGGATGGCGCTCCGCAGGCGCGCCATCAAGGCCTGCGTGTGATGGATGTTGTGGATCGCGAGCCAGCGCACGCCTTGCGCGTTGCCGACGCGGAGCAGGTGATGGATGTAGCCGAGCGGCTGGCTGTGGCAGGCGAGGCAAGTGCAGCCGGGCTCGAGCGGCCCTTGCGCGTGTTGCATCGAAGGGCGCATGGCTTCGAGCACGCCTTGGAAGGTGTAGGCCCAACCTTGTTGCGCCATCTTGGTCGGCAGGATGCAGTCGAACAGGTCGACGCCGCGCTGCACGGCCTCGACCAGATCGAGCGGCGTGCCCACGCCCATCAGGTAGCGCGGCTTGTCCTGGGGCAAGAGCGCGGTACACAGCGCGGTCATCGACTCGCGCTCGCTGCGGGTCTCACCGACGGCCAAGCCGCCGATGGCAAAGCCGTCGAAGGGCAGGGCGGTGATGGCGGCCGCGCTCTCCGCGCGCAGCTCGGCGTGCACGCCGCCTTGCACGATGCCGAACAGCGCCTGTCCGCGCGGCTTCCGCGCGTGTGCTTCGAGGCTACGCGCGGCCCAAGCGTGGGTCGTGGCCATGGCTTCGCGCGTGCGCCGTTCGTCCGAGGTCGAATCGACGCACACATCCAGCGCCATCATGATCTCGCTGCCGATGGCCTGCTGCACCTCGATGCTGGATTCGGGCGTCAGCAGGTGCCTGCGCCCGCTCGGCAAGCGGAAGTGCGCGCCGCGCTGGGTGATGCTCCGCTCACCCGGCAGCGAAAAGATCTGATACCCGCCGCTGTCGGTCAACACCGCGCCGGTCCAACCCATGAAGCGGTGGATGTCGCCGAAGCTCTCGAATACCGCCGGGCCCGGCGCGTCCAGCAGGTGGTAGGTGTTGGAGAGGATGATCTTTGCGCCGCTGCTGCGCGCGTCATCCAACGAGATGTGGCGGAAGCTGGCGCGCGTGGCCACGGGCATGAACACGGGCGTCGGGATCTCGCCGCGGCGGGTGTGCAGCACCCCCGCGCGTGCGCCAGAGCCGGTCGTGTGCAGCAGCGAAAAGCCAACGGTCACGCCTGCGCACGTCGCCCCGCGCTTCCACGCTGTCAACCTGGCCGCTCAGCGCGCCAGCCATTTCACGCGCGCCGTGTGCGGATCGCCCGGGTAGCGCGCCAGAAAACGCGCGGCGCGCTCGGCCGCGGGCTGCCGTTGTCCGCGTTCGATCAGCGCCTCGATGGCCACGACCTCGGCCTCGGGTGCCAGCTCGCCCGTAGGGAACTCTGCGCGGTAGCGCTCGGACAAGCGCAGCGCTTCGGCGAATGCGCCGGCCGCGATCGCGGTGCGCGCCGCGTCGAGCAGGGCCACTTGGGCGGTCAGCGTCGAGCTGGGCGACGCCGCGGGTTCGCCGCGCGTGGCCGGCGCGCGTGGCCGGAGTGAATGAGGCGCAGGCCTCGCCGTCGCGGGCGGCCTCGACGCTGGCTGCGGCGCTTCCGCTTGGCTGCTCGCCGTGGGCGCTACGCTGGCGATCACGGGCACAGCGAGCGGCGCGGACAGCAGCGCGGGCGCCTCGGCGCGCTGCTCGTGGCTCGGACGCAGGCTGAGCGCGGTCAGCGCGCTGCCGGTCAGCGCGCCCCAGATCAGCCATTTGGCGGCCAACCAACGCTGCGCGCGCTGCACGGCCAACGCGCCCCCTGCGCCCGCGGCGAGTAAACTCGCGCCGCTCAGCGTGGCGCCGAACTTGTTCCAGGCAGCGTCGACGTTGCTCGGCAATTCGTCGTTCTGCGCCGAATCGATCAGCAGGCGCTCGAAGCGCTCATCGGCGGAGTAGTCGCGGTCGGAGCTCATCGGCCCTGCCTTCCTGGCGTGGTCAGCGTGGCTCGGACGCGCTTGGCGATGGCCGAGAATTCTTCACGAGCGCGGCGCAAGCGTGAGCTGGCCGTGCCCACGGGGATCTCTTGCAGGGCCGCGATCTCTCGCACCTCCAGCCCCTCGAGCTCGAACAGGACGAAGACCACGCGCTGTTCGGGGGGCAGCGCATCGAGCACTTCATCGAGCAACTCACGGGCCTGGTGCTGCGCCAGCTGCTCTTCCGGAGAGGGCGCGTGATCGCGAATGGTCGGCACGGCCGAAAGCTCTGCCAGCGGCGCCGACGCGCGCTGTTTCTTCACCTCTTGCGCCGCGACGCGCAGCGCGACCCCATACAAAAAAGAATGCTCGCTGCCCGGTCGAATGTCGCTGGCGCGACGGGCAGCCACCCAGAACACTTCTTGCGCGGCGTCATCGAGCTGCGCGCTGTGCACGCCCAGGCGCCGGAGCAGGCGCCAGATCGAGCCATAATGTTTGGTGAACAGCGCGCGAAGGTCCAGCGTTTGCACGGGCGCGCGCGCCGCACGCGCGGCCACCGTTTGCCCGAGCGGTAGCCCGTTTTTCGCCGGCCCTGCTTGCGAAACCATCTGCCTCGATGCCCTCAGAAGTGAACGCCCAGGCCCAGCATGCCGTAGCCAGTGAAGCGCGACGATTCGAAAATTCGGCTGCCGTCCTTACGCTCGGCGCCGAAGGAATCTACCATCACGTCCAGGCCCAGCTTGAGGCCCACTTGAACGAGCGAGCCTAGGTTGTATTGGCTCTCGATACCGATGCCAGCCAAGCCGAGCCCCGAGGTTTCGTCCTGGATTTGCGCGCCCTGGGCATCCTTGGTTCGAACGTTCATCATGCCGGCGCCGTACTCGGTGCAGAGCAGCGCGACCAAGCCGCGCGTATCGTAGAGGGGCGACCAACACAAGCCGAGCGCAAAGACGAAGCCTCTGAGCGCCGAGCTCGTGTCGTCCGTCTCGTACGTGGAGTTCCCGAGATAGCTCAGGCGCAAGCGCGGAATCACGCCGTGGATGTAAGTCTTGCCGCCGGGCGTCGTGACCAGGCTGGCGCCGCTGAAGGACAGGTCATAACGCGGCATGATCGTGCCCGGCACCAGCCCGAATTGAGCACCCGCGAAGAGCGTGACGGCGCGTGCGTAGTCGAAGCGTAGCGTGCCCGCCTGGACCGGGACCTGCGCGTTGATCAGCTCATCGGTGGCGCGCAAGCGACCGTGGCTGAAAGCGCTCGTGGTCGGTTCGGGCTCCGACGCGGCAGTCGCTGAAGCGATCGGCGCGGCCTTCTGCGGCGCGCTCGCAACCGGGTTCGAAGCCGCCTGGGGGTTCAACGCGGTTGCGCCAACGACTGACAGCGCGTCGACGACTTCTTGACAGGTCGTGCCGTGCACTTCGCGCAACGCGGACGTCGCGTCCTCGTTCGTGGCTTGCAGCGTGCCGCGGAAGCCAGTCGCTTCTCGAGCGATCGAGACGCGTAGCGCCTGCGCGGCGCCGGGCGCGCCGGGCCCGGCGAAGTGTCCGCCCCGACCTTCGACCGCGGTCTTGAACTCCGTCTCGGACGGGCAGCCCGCGGCTGTTTCGTAGGCCAAGGCCACGCGATCCGCCGCTCGCGCCGGGGATGTCGGCGAGAGCCCGCACCAACCGGCCAAAACCGAGAGCCCCGCCCGAGTCAATGTCTTCACTCCCCGCTGATGGTGCGCTGGGGGCTCGGCGATCACGAAATGCGACGCACTCCTGGAAAGCTCGCGCGGGAGCGCACAAAGAGCACACCCTGGCGCGCTCTGTGGCAGAATCCCGGCCTGAGACAAGCGCGGAGCGAGCGTGGTACGCTGGGCAGGAATGTCAGAGGATGAGCGTTCACCGGACGGGACACCGCGCGTCGCACCGGATCAGACCTTGATGGGCGTGGCGCCGCCACCTCGGCTCGAGTCGTCGGCGCAATCACCGTTGCGGAACCCAGTGTTCGTGCGCTCGGGCACATCGCTAGCGGACGTGGAGCCGGTGCCCCTGCCACACCTGGCGCTGCCCAGCCGACCCCCGCTCGCGGCAGCCCCGGACTCGGACGCGGCGGTGCAGCTCGCGGCCGTGTCGAACGGCGCGCCGGCTGCTGCCGGGCAGTTCGAACGCGCGCGGCGTTTTTTGGGCCGCCACCCCGCGCTGTGGATGCTGCTCGCTCCTGGGTCGATCGCCGTGTCCGCCGTCGCGCTGCTGCACGCGACGGCGGCGCAGCGTCCGCCGAGCTCCGGACGCGCCGTTCCGGCGCCGAGCCAAGTGGTTCAGCCGAGCACAGCGGCGAGCACCGACGCCAGCGCGGCACAGCTCGCGAAGCTCGAAGCGCGGCCGCCGGAGTCGTTGAACGCGCGTGAACTCGCGCTCCTGGCCGATGCCCACACTGAAGCGCTGCGCGCGTCGGCCAAGGCGTTGCGCGCGAAGCTCGAAGCCAACCCGGCGCTCGGCAAAGATCCGGCGCTGCAGAGCGAGCTGATGCGGCTGGCCGAGGACACTCGGACCAGCGCCGACGCGCTGTCGGCCATGGCCGCGCTGGAGGCGCCACTCGGCGCAGATCTTTTGTACGAGGTCTGGACCCGAACGCCCGTGCGCACGGACGCGACCGATCTCGCCCGCGCCCTGGTGTACAGCGCGGACGTGCGGCCCAAGGCGTCGCCCGCGCTGGCCGTCGCGCTCGATTTGCGCCTGGCCGAGAGCTGCCAGCAATACAAACTGATCTTACCCAAAGCGCTCAAGGACGGCGATCGACGCTCCGCGCATCTGTTGGCCAAGCTGAACGCCAAACGCGGCTGCGGTCCGAAGAAGAGCGACGACTGCTACGCGTGCGTGCGTGAGCCAGGCGACGAGCTCAAAGCCACGATCAACGCCGTCAAAAGCCGGCGACCGCCCGACTTCGGCGCGCGCTGAGCAGAAATCAGACTAGCCTCGGCGGTCAATGGTTTTCGCGGTCGTCGTGGACGTTCCGCCCGTGGAGGCGACCGCAGCCGCGCGCACGCTTTCGACCTGCAACGCAGCGCTCGGGCCCGAGCAGTGCGTTTTGGCGGGCGCCAAGCCCGGCGCCGAGAGCGCGTCAAATTGGTACGCGGTCGTGCGCTACGGCCCGGACGGTCAGCTCGAGCTCACGCTCGAATTGTACGAACGCACTCGTGACGGGCGCCGCGTCGCGAGCAGCGAGCTCGAGTTCAAGGAGCGTGATTCCCCGGAAGAGCGCTGGGCTTCGGTGGGCGTGGTGGTGGCAGCGTTGGTGCTGGCCCAGCCTGCAGTCCCGAAGCGCGTCGAGCCGAGCGGAGCTGCCGCGCCGGTGGCTCCTGCGAAGCCGGCAGCGCTCGCTGCGCCGGCGCCTGCTGCTGCGCGGTCGCCCTGGTTGCGTTTGGATTTGGGCGTCAGCGCCGGCTCGGAAGTGCGCAGCGCGCCGCTCCGCGTCGGGCCACTCGGGCGATTCGGGATCGCCTTCGCCAACGTGCCGATGTTCGCCTTCGCCAGCGGCGCCTACACTGTCCGTAGCTCGGGCAGCACCGATCTGAGCTGGCTCAGTGCATCTTTGGGCGCTGGCGTGCGTGTGGGTTTCGCGCGTCAGCGGGCTGCGCTGGAAGTCCGAGCCGAGGCCGTGCTCGAAACCTTGGGCATCCAAGCGACGGACGGCGAGCGCAGCGAGAGCGCGCGCCGGACCCGCTTCGGACCGCGTTTGGGGCTCGATTTGAGCGGTTATTGGGCGCAAAACTGGGCCTTGGTGCTGGGCGCGGAGGCTGGGGCTCTGGGCCCCCGAGTGGTGATCGACGTGCCCAGTCGGGGCCAGACCGAGCAGCTGCCGCCGTTCGTCTGGGGGCTTCTTTCTGCGGTTCGATACGACTTTCGCTGACTGCTGGGTGCTACCCGCGGCGACCATTACTAAGCGCCGCAAAGCCTAGCCGCCGATGATCCCCCGTGAGAACCTGGTTGACCCGATGTCCGAGCCCAAACGCCTGAGAGCGCTCGCCGGGGGCAACGGCCAGCGCGAAGGCAACGAGCCCTCGGACGAGCAGATCGTGGCCGGGCTGATCGCGGGCGAAGAGTGGGCCGCCGAAGCGCTCTACGACCGCCTCCAGCCCGTGGTCGATCGCGCCCTGCGCCGGGTTCTGCAAAACAACGCCGATCACGACGACCAAGTGCAGGTCGTGTTCGAGCGCGTCATCCGCACCCTGGTCGAACGCAAATTCGCTGGCGCCTGCAGCCTTTCGACCTGGGCCACCGCGATCGCCTCCAACGTCGCGGTCGACGCATTGCGCGCCCGCATCCGCGAGCGCGCCGTGGTTTGGGAAGATCGCGCGCGCGGCGCCGAGCACGCCGCCAGCGTCTCGTCCGGGAATTTGGAGCGGCAGCTCGAGGCGCGCGCCGAGATCGCGGAGCTACACGAGATCCTCGGCTCGATGGACGCCAGCCAAGCCGAGACCGTCTTATTGCACGACGTGCACGGCCATGAGCTGTCGGAGATCGCCGTGCTCACTCGGGTGTCCGTCGCTGCGGCGCAATCGCGGCTCGTGCGCGGGCGAAAAGAGCTGCTGCGCCGTGCGCGCCTTCGCTTGGGTAGGTCGTCGTGAACGACCAAGCCAGTGAAGTGAGGCGGTTGCTCGGTGCGCTTCGAGATCGACCGGTCAGCGTCGATCCAGAGCGGCTGGCAGCACGGCGCGCGCGCGTGGTCTCGTCGCTCAAGCGGGACGTGCGCGCGCTGGCGGCGGAGCGCGTTTCGCGCGCGCGGCGGCGGGCTGCGTACATCGCGCTTTCGCTGGCAGCCGCTGCCGGTGTGCTGTTCTCCGTGCAGCGCTTCGCTCCTCAGCGCCGTTCGGCCCAAGCCGCGCTGACGATCACCTTCGTCGGCAGCGTCGGGCAAACCACGGCGCGCTCCGGGGTCACCCCGCGCGCGCTCCACGCGGGTGAAGCGTTGCCGCAAGATGCGGGCGAAATTGCCAGCGCCGCGGACGGCTCGGCAGAGTTGGTGACCAGCGCGGGGTTGGGGCTCAAGTTGGGCAGCGCGACGCGCGTGTCGCTGGCTGGCTTGGCCGCCGTCAACCAGGTCGAGCTCAGGCAGGGGCTTTTGACCTGCAGTGTGCCGCACTTGAACGAGGGCCAGCGCTTTTCGGTGCAAACGCCCGACGCGCGGGTGGTCGTGCACGGCACCGTATTCTCGGTGCAGGTCGATTCGCAGCGAGCGCTCGGGGCTGCGACCTGCGTCGAGGTCACTGATGGCGTGGTCATCGTGCAGCACCTGGGCGGCGAGACCGCATTGAACGCGGGCGATCGCTGGGGCTGCGCCGCGAACCGTGCGCCCGCTACGTCCGCATCCGTGCCCGCGCCCGCGCCCAACAGCGACGCCAGCGAGCGGCACTCCGTACCGCGCAGCGCGCTGCCGCGGCACACCGAACCGAGCACGCTCGGCGAAGAGAGCCGCTTGTTGCAAGAGGCGCTTGCCGCGGAGCGCGTGGGGCAGCCGGCACGAGCGCAAGGCCTGCTCAAGCAATTGCTCGCGCGCTATCCGAACTCACCCTTGGCGTCGGAAGCGCGCCGCGCGTCGTCGCGCATCGCGAGCGCCTCGGCCGGCAAGTGAGCGCTCCTTGCCTGGCCCGCGGTTCATCGCTGGCCGCTCTCTTGCACTGCCTGCTGCTGTTGGCCTGCGGCGAAACGCATGTGACGTTGCTCGCGTCGAGCGCGAGCCAGGCGGGCGCCGGTGGCGGCGCCGATGCCAGCGGCGACGCCAGCGCGGACGCGAGCACCCCGCCGCCCTTGAACGCGGCGCACCTCGTTCATCGCTACAGCTTCGACGGCGAAGGGACGCGCGTCGTCGATTCAGTGGCAGCGGCCGATGGCAGCTTGGAAAGTGGGGCCGTCTTGGACGGCGCGGGGCACGTCACGCTCGACGGCGTAGACGACTACGTGAATCTGCCGAACGGACTCGTGTCAGGTCTGACGGACGCCACGCTGATCGCCTGGCTCGCTTGGAGCGGCGGCCCGTGTTGGCAACGGGTGTTCGATTTCGGCAGCACGGATGCCGGTGAAGACCGAGTCGGCAACGCCACCAGCAGCCTGTTTTTGACGCCGAAGCGTTGTCCTGGGACGGGGCCTGCAACCTCTTTCACGACCATCGACGACCAGTTCGGCTCGGTCGACAGCGACACGGCTTTCCCGGTCTTGAAAGTCTCGACCATCGCAGTGGTGGTCGACACGACCAAGCAGCAGCTGCGCTTGTACGCGGCGGGCGAGCCGCTCGGCACGGGCAAGCCCCAGTCACTCGCACGGTTGTCAGACGAGAACGCCTGGTTGGGCCGCTCGCAGTGGGTGCAAGACACTTACCTGCGCGGCACGTACGACGAATTTCGGATCTACGACGTCGCTCTCGGTGACGCGGAGCTTGCCGCTCTCGAAGCCGCCGGCCCGGACGTCGTAAAACCGTGAGCTTTTGCTGCCTGCCGGAGCTTGGCGAGCACGACTAGGGGAGCATGAGCCGCTCACTCCAGCCGCTATTTCCCGTCCTGATCGTGGCCATCGCGGGTCAGAATTGGGCTTGTTCGAGCGCCAGCTCGGAGACGCCCGCGGCGGCTGCTGGGGCGCCTGCTGCCGGTGGCAAGGCCGGCACGGCGGGCGGCGGCAATAGCGCTGGCGCAGTCAACGCTCTAGGCGGCGCGAGCGGAGCTGCGGGCTCTGGAAGTGGCAACGCGGGCGCTGTCGGCAATGGTGCGGCGGGCTCCGCCAGTGGTACCGCGGGCAGCGGCGGAGCTGGCACGGGCAGCGGCGGCGCGGGCGCAGCGGGGGCGACGGGCTCGGCAGGTTCGGGCGACGGCACTTGTGACGCGGGCACGACCACGACCACTTGGGCGAGCAACTGCGCGACCACGCCGGTGGCCTGCACCGCGGGTACTTGGACTGCCGGCGGTCCCGATCCGGATCACGCCGGCTTCAAGCTGATCTCGGAGTCGGCGCACTTCGCGGTGTACTCGGATGAGAACATCTCCGCGGCCACCGCGCAGAGCGCGGTCGATTACCTGGACACGACGGTCTGGCCCACGTTCTTCGGCTCACCGCTGTTCATGCGCGAGCCACTCTGTAACTCCGCGACCAAGATCAAGGCGAGCATTCACGTGCACTCGGATTGGGGGCTCACCGGCGGGTCCTGGGGAACGGGCCGCATGGGCATGTGGATCGGCACGGGCGCGCTGGCTGACCACTGGGGTTTGGCGCACGAATTTACGCACGGCGTGCAGTCCGTCCAAGGCGGCATGAGCTGCAATCAAGCCAACACCTGCGGCTGGATCTACGAGAGCCACGCCAATTGGCAGGCGCAGCAGGTGCCCGAGTACCACACCAAGGAAGTGCACTGTTCGGAGATGCTCGCGAACGCGCCGCACCTGTACTTGGGCTCCACCCGCGACCGCTACTGCAATTGGCAGTTCATGGAGTTCCTGAAGGACAAATACTGCCCCGCCGCCGTGAACGCGATTTGGACGGGGACGCCGAGCAAGGATCCGTTTACCGCGATCATGAACGCGCGCGGCTGGAACATCGGCCAATTGAACGACTTTTTCGGCGAATGGGCGATGCACAACGTGACCTGGGATTATCGAGATCCGGCGCCGCAAAGCACGACGGCCAACAACCAGAGCGCGCTCTACCGCTCCAAGTACGGCAGCACGACGGATGCGTCGAAGACCGAGCGTCGCCTGCGCGTGACCAAACTCGAGCCACTCGACACCAGCTACGCGACCAACCGGCGCTTCATGTCGCCGTTCTATTGGGCTCCGCAACGCTTTGGCTACAACGTGGTGCGGCTGTATCCCGAGGCCGGGGCGACGAGCGTGACCGTGACCTTCCGCGGCCTCGACCAAGCCGGCGCGAATCCGGATTTTCGTTGGGGCCTGGTCGCGACCGACGCGGCCGTGGCCAAGCCGCGCTACAGCAAGCTCGTGAGCGGCACCGATGGCGCGCTCACGTATTGCGTGCAGCCCGGTGAGCCGCTGTTCTTGGTCGTCGTCGCGACGCCGTCGGCGTTGCAAACCGTGGTCTGGGATCAAGCGTACCCGACCATCTACCGCTATCCGTACCTGGTGCAGCTCGGCAACGCCTGGCCGGAAGGCTTTCAAGGCGGCAAGCAAGACGCTTGTGCCACGGGGCTCACTCGTCATGAAAACGGCGGTGGTTGCGCGCCCGACGCGACTCCCGCGTCGGTTTACGTCGGTCCGTACGCGACCATCGCCGGCGGCACGGTCAACGGCAGCGCGCGCATCGAAGACCATGCCACGGTCGTGAAGGGCACGGTCAGTGGCGGCACGGTCGGCGCGCTGTCGCTGATTGGCAGCAACAGCGCCAACGCGTTCACGGTCGCCGGTACGGCCAAGGTTCAAACCACCTTCTACCCGCTGGGCTTCTTCGAATCTGGGCAAGGCCTGTCGGGCACCGCTTCACTGCTTGGAGACGTGGAATACCGCGGTCAGGGCACGAATCGCACGAGCGGCTCGTTCTCGGGCTTCGTGGACGACAGCAGCGCGAGCGCCAGCATGACGGAGGTCACCACGCCGCCTCCCTACGCCTGGCGGCCGTGACGGCCCGTGCACCGGGAGTTGCCAAAAGCAGGCTGAATTCAAGGGCCGTCCGCGCATCGGCGTCCGGACGCTCGACCATTTTCTATCCCGCAGCAAATCTTTCGCCCGGGCCACTTCTCGCTTTCGGCAGAGTGGCTAGCAGCGTTTGACAGAGCGAAAGATGCCCGACTATGAACGTACCTTCGGTTGCATACGGGCGCCGAGATCCGCGCCCGTGCGTGATTTGGCGCACTGCGAGCGTAGTCATTTATCTCGCTCGGGTGCGGCCTCGATGTATGGGCGTTGGCCATTAAAGTCGTCGAAAAATCGACGAACTCAGTCGGCTCGAAGAGCCTGTTGCGTGTCGAGCCGGCGCTCCTTCTGTGGCTCTTTGAAGTTTGGGAGACGTATTGCCAATCCTGAAACTACATGAGAGAGTGCCCGCGTTCAGTGCGCGGTTGCGTTAACGAAAACACACGCTGAAGGTGCACAAAAGCCATAATTTTGGCTGCGAGCATCAGGGTCGAGTAGATAGCTGACTGAAGTGGAAACATCGCTTCGCGAGCTTCGTGAGGCGACTCAGGCGCACGCTCGTGCGCTGGCAGAGTTCAACGGGCTTAATTTTCTGCGCGCAGCATGGCGCGCCAAGCAAGGTGGATTCGATCATGGGACGTAAAATTCAGGTATGTGCGTTGAGTTTGATCGGCGCGTTTGGTTACGCGGCAACGGCGTCCGCGCAAGTTGCGGCGGAAACGCCCAACACGACGGCGCCCGCGGCGCCCACCGTGCCCCCTGAGACAAAGACGGAGCCGGACGTGACCGCTGCGGCAGCCGCTCCGGCCGCCCCCCCGATTGCCTATGAGCCGACTCCGGTGCCTGTGGCTCCGCCCCCGGATGCCCCCCCGACCACGGGGTTCGAGTCGCTCAAGATCGAATCCAAGAACGGCAGTGCCAGCCTGAAGGTGGGTTTGCTCTTGCAGCCCCAATTCGAAACCATCGGCAGCGACTCCGCCGCCAACGAGGGCAGCTCGAACAACCTGTTCCTCCGGCGCACCCGTTTGCTGATCGGCGGCACGCTCTTCAAGAACATCGAATACTTTTTCGAAACTGACTCCCCCAACTTGTTCAAGGGTGACGCCTCGACGGGCGCGAAAGGGGGCATCGGGATGAACGTCCAGGACGCGTTCATGACCTGGAAAGCCTACGAGGACATCGTCAAATTCGACGTCGGCTACATGCTGACGCCAGGCGCTCACAATGCGCTTCAGGGCGCGGGCACCCTCTTGGGGTTGGACTATTTCTCGAACTCCTTCAACCACTCGGGCGTGTTCAATACCGGTACTCTGCCTGTCGCGGGCCGCGATGCCGGCGTTGAAGTCCGCGGGTTGGTGCTCGACAATCACATCGAATACCGCGCCGGTCTTTTCCAAGGTCTGCGCGGCGCGGCGGTGGCTGGCGTGCCACCTGCCACGGGCCAGGTGGCGTCGCAAAACATGTTCCGCTTCGCGGGCCGCTTGCAGATCAACCTCTTGGACGCGGAGACGGGCTTCTTCTACGCAGGCACGTACCTCGGCAAGAAGAAGGTGGCCTCTATCGGTGCGGCCCTCGACATGCAGAGCGACTACGTTCATTGGGCGGTCGACGGCTTCCTCGACATGCCCGTCGGCCCGGGCGGGCTGACCGCGCAGGTGAACTTCAGTAAGTGGAACGGCGGCGGCTTCACGAATCCCGCGCTGGCGAATCAGACGGCGATCATGGCCGAGGCCGGCTATCGCTTCGACGCCTTCCCGATCGCCCCCATCGCCAAGTTCGAGCAACAGAACATCGCAAACTCGGATGCGGCCAACACCCGTATCGGCGGCGGTGTCGCGTGGTTCCCGTACGCTCACAACGTCAACCTGAAGGCTTTCTTCACGAATATCAACGCCAAGCCAGGGGCGGGTGATTCGCACAGCTACAACCAGTTCCAGCTGCAGGGCCAGCTCTACTTCTACTGAGCTCCTGACCGTCTGAGAGCGACGACCGCTTTTGCTGGTGGTTCTGACCGGGTGAGTGCATCACCCGGTCACCGTGCCCCAGCAAGAGCGGCGCGTCCGTGCGTCCGTCTCCCGATGGTGGCTGTTTACGAGCTGCTGATTGAGGCGCAACTGCGCAAGCAGTCGCTGCTCACCGCGCACGCGCAGTCAGCCACGGTCTGGTGGAAAATTGGTCGGTGAATGTTTCGAGCGCGGCGCCGAGCCAAGCGCTGCCGTCGAATACCGCCCGCCGCGTCGACCGAGCATGCATCAGCGAGCGCCGCAAATGTAATGAGTGTTTGCTCATGCCGGTAGTACGGAGTCTGAAAATCAGGTATTGCGAGCAGGCTTGGTGCGCTCGGGTTTCGCGGCCTTCAACGAGACTCAGGGAATCAGTGGGAGAGCCTGACGGGCGCTCACTCTGCGAACTAAATTTTAGGGTAACGGAAGAGGAGTTAGTCTAGATGGCGAATACAGAGATACGCCCGATGAGCGCCGACGAGAAGCGAGTGATCTTCGCTTCTTCTCTCGGCACAATCTTCGAATGGTATGACTTCTACCTGTTCGGAGTGCTGACTGCCATCATTGGCGCGCAGTTCTTCGCTCCACTCGATGAGGCCACGCGCAACATCTTCACGCTGCTCGCGTTCGCGGCGGGGTTTGCCGTGCGACCGTTCGGTGCGCTCGTGTTCGGGCGGCTCGGTGATCTCGTTGGACGCAAGTACACCTTCTTGGTCACGATCGTGATCATGGGCGTGTCGACCTTCTCGCTCACCTTTTTGCCCGGTTATAAGACCCTGGGCATTCTGGCTCCAATCATCCTGATCGCGCTGCGCTTGCTGCAAGGCTTGGCGCTCGGTGGTGAGTACGGTGGTGCTGCCACGTACGTAGCCGAGCACGCGCCCCCCGGTCGCCGCGGCTTGTACACGAGCTGGATTCAAACCACCGCCACGGTCGGCTTGATGCTGGCGCTGATGGTGATTCTTGCTTCGCGCTTCTACTCCGGAGGGTTTGCCTTCACGCCCGAAGGCGAGAAGGCGTTCGCCCAGGAATGGGGCGCGTGGCGCATCCCGTTTGCCTGCTCCGGCCTGCTCTTGCTCGTCTCCATCTGGATCCGCGTGAAGCTCGCGGAGTCCCCCGCGTTCCTCAAGATCAAGTCCGAGGGCAAGACGTCCAAGGCGCCGCTGCGAGAATCCTTCGGTGAGTGGAAGAACTTGAAGATCGTGATCTTGGCCTTGCTCGGTCTGACCGCCGGCCAGGCCGTGGTTTGGTACACCGGACAATTTTACGCTCTGTACTTCCTGCAGACCTTCCTCAAGGTGGACGGTCCGACGGCCAACGTGTTGATCGCCGTGTCCTTGCTGCTCGGCACGCCGTTCTTCGTGATCTTCGGCTCGCTCTCGGACCGAATCGGTCGGAAGCGCGTGATCATGGCCGGCTGCGCGATCGCCGCGCTCACTTACTTCCCCCTGTTCCACGCGCTCACCTCGTTCGCAAATCCCAAGTTGCAGGCGGCGATCGAGAAGTCGCCGGTGACCGTCGTCTCCGCGCCCGAAGATTGCAACCTGGTCCTGAACCTGACCGGTACGGCGAAGTTCACCACGGCCTGCGATCTCTCGCGCACCTGGCTGGCAAACGCGGGCGTCAACTACGACAAGGTGGACGGGCCGAGCGGAACGACCGCGACCGTCAAGATCGGTGAGCAGGCGGTCGTCGGCTACGACGGCAAGGCGCCCAACGCGAAGGAAGAGAAAGCTCGCTTCGAGAAGCAGGTGCGCGCAGCGCTCACCGCCGCTGGCTACCCCGCGAAGGCGGACCCCATCCCGGCCTTCTCCGGGAACTGGCTGGCGCTGGTCGGGATCCTGACGATCATGGTCATCTACGTGACCATGGTGTACGGGCCGATCGCCGCCATGCTCGTGGAGATGTTCCCCACGCGCATCCGCTACACCTCGATGAGCCTCCCGTATCACATCGGCAATGGTTGGTTCGGCGGCTTCTTGCCGGCGATCTCCTTCTCCATCGTCGCCGCCCAGGGCAACATCTACAGCGGGCTCTGGTACCCGATCATCATCGCCAGCCTGACCTTCGTGATCGGCATGCTGTTCGTGAAGGAAACCAAAGACAGTCTGGTCTACGACGAATCCTGACCCTGACCGTGCCCCCGGCCGCCGACGAACAGCTTAGTCGGCGGCCCCGGCTGGTTCAGGGAGGCCCGCCTTTGCTGGTGGTTCTGGCTTCGACGAGTCGTCGAAGGCCCATCGTGCCCCAGCAAAGGCCGCCTAATGAATGCACAGGCTACTTTCTGCTACAGCCTGATTCATGACCACGAAACACAAGGCCTCGAAGCGCTCGAAGCACTCCGAGCAGTCGGGCTTCGAGCGCCTGCTCGAGAACGCGGCACGCAGGGTAACGGCCTGGACGGGTAGCACGAGTGCCTTCGCGCTCTCGGTCTCCGTGGTTCTGGTTTGGGTGCTGACCGGTCCGCTCTTCCACTACTCGGACACCTGGCAGCTCGTGATCAACACCGGCACGACGATCGTGACCTTCTTGATGGTGTTTTTGATCCAGCGCTCGCAAAACAAAGACTCCCTCGCGCTGCACCTCAAGCTGAACGAAATCGTGGCCGCGCTGAAGGGCGCCAGCAATCGCCTGATCGACGTCGAAGCGCTCAGCGAACGCGAGCTCCGCACGCTGCACGCCCACTACGAAACCTTGGCCCGCATGGCCAAGCGCGACATCGACCTCCTGTGCTCCCACTCCGTCGAAGAAGCCGAACATCGCCACCACCGCAAGGTCGAAGCCGTAAAAGAAGAACTTGAGCAATCCCCGGTCAGTTCGGAGAAGCCCTAACTCGAGGTGCTCGCCGTCGCCGCCCGTGCTGGAAAGCCCGCGCAAAGGCAACCCATGTCTGCGCTGGCAAGCGTGGTCCCGCCTCAATGGTCGCGCTCGCGATCACGGCGGTAATTCATTGTAAGAGTTTGTCAGGCGGCTCATTCGCAGCCAAACGGCGTGTCAGCCTTTGGCATGCGCAAGAGCTCTCGAGGCTGGGTCGGCTTGGCGTCGTTCTTGGTTTGTGTCGCATTGTTCGCCTTCGCGCCGCTCGCGCGCCGCGCCCGCGCCGCGCAATTTTTGGGGCGCATCTCTCAGACACCCGCGGCTTCTGCAAGCACCAGCGCGGAGTCTTCGCTAGCGATTCGAGACCTGACGATCGCGGGTGAACGCGGGCCGATCCGCGCGCGCCTCTACTTCCGCGCCGATCGACCGCGAGGCGCGGGCATCGTCGTTGCCCATGGCGTGCACTATCGAGGCATCGACGAAGCTCGCTTGACGCCGTTCGTGCGTGCCCTCGCCGAGAGCGGTCTAGTCGTGCTCACGCCCGAACTCGCGGAGCTCGCCGACTATCGCATTACGCCAGCGAGCGTGAGCGTGATTCAGAGCTCGGTGGCGTACCTCGCGTCCGATCGCGCCCACGTGGACGGCGAGCGCGTCGGCTTGCTGGGCTTCAGCTTTGCCGGAGGTTTGGCGCTGGTGGCGGCGGAGGCCCCGGAGACCGCGCGCCGACTGTCGTTCGTAACCAGCGTCGGTGGGCACCACGATCTTCGGCGCGTGCTCCGCTTCCTGATTCACGACGAGATCGAAACCCCAACCGGAGTCGTGCGGAGCCCAGCCAATGAGTACGGTCTGGTCGTGCTCATTTACGGAAACCTGGAGCGTTTCGTGCCCGCCGTCGATCTGGAGCCGATGCGCTCCGGGTTCAAGGCCTGGCTGCAAGAGGACCGCACGCGTGCGCGCGAGCTCGCAAAGCTTCGCACCACGCCCGAGGCGAACGAGCTCTGGCAGCTGCTCGAAACACAACGCCTCCAAACGCTCGCCCCGCAGCTCGACGCATTGCTCGAGAGTCAGCGAGCGCAGCTGGCGTCGCTCTCGTCGGCGGGTCACTTGCGGGGCTTGGGTCTGCCCGTGTATTTGCTGCACGGTTCGCACGACACCGTGATCCCGCCCTCGGAAACGGACTCGGCGGGCCTAGAGCTGAGCGCCACCGATCACGAAGCACTCGTGTCCCCGCTGCTCGAGCACGTCGAGATCGCTCACAGCGCCTCCTATGCGGACAAGCTGGCGCTCGTGTCGTTCATGGCGCACATGCTGTGAGCGCGGCGCTCAGCGCGGGGCAGCCGCACAACAGCCGGTGACGCAATAGAAGTCCGCAGCGCAAGCAGGCTCGTCGGCTTGTCCGCAAGCCGAGGCGGAGGCCGGGCAGCGAGCCTCGCTCGGCGTCGTGCAATTCGGCGCGGGCGATGTCCGCCCGACGCAAACCTCACACGGGTCGCACGCGTTGAGGCACGACGGTACCGGAGTACAGGGATGGCACGCGGACGGATCGGTGACGTGGGCCGCGTCACACGTGCCGACATTTTGCGCTGAGGATCCGATCCAAACGAAGTTGCCGCTCGCGGCTGGCAGCTCGCAGCAACCGAAACAATCGCAACCGTTGGGCGTGATGGGCAGGCAAGCGTCCAGGCAAGCGCTGTCCTGCGAGGCGCTCAAGCCTTCACACGTCGAGCTGCTGCCTGGAATATTGGCGTTTGCCTGGTAGGCGCAGTGGGAGTCGCCGCTCGGCGAATATTGCGGCGCCACCGAGCGTGGATCGCACTCGTGGCTCCAGAAACACTGGTCGTTGCCGGAGCCTGTGTCTTGGTCGAAGTAGCAGTCCTGCCGGCACGGGGCGTTGTTCTGGCCGGGGATGCCGCCGTAGTACGAGTCTTCGGTATTGTCGCAAGCGCCGGTGCAGTCGGGGTCGTCCGAGTCTTCCAGCTGGTCGCCATCGTTGTCGACGCAGTCCCCGCATTGATACACCTTGCCCTGGCACGCCCGCGGCTGACAAACGTGAGCGATTGAACCGCCGCTGTTGGCGCCGCCCGGATTCAGCTCTGCCCCGCCCTTTCCAGCGCTTGCAACGGCTCGATCTCGACCGACTTCGATCTGCTCGGAGCAGCTCAGCGCAGGCAGGCCTGCCAGCACGCCCACGACGACGGCCCACGTTCGACGCTTCGTCACGGACTCCGCCAGCCCATCATTTCGGAGCGCCTTCGTTGACCATCCGCTGGTGAGCGGAGCCCGGGAACGCTTTGGAAAAGCCCGCCGCGCGCTGGTCCGCCTCGGAGCTGCGATGCATCCGCCGCAAGGCTTCGATGGCGATCACCTCGCGCTCTTGCGTCAGCACTCCGTTCGGAAAGCGCGCTCGGTGTTGATTGGCGAGCAGCAACGCGGAGCTGGGTGAACTGCTCAGCGCTCGCCTCGCCTGCTCGAGCAACGCGGCCTCGCTCAGCGGCTTGCCTGGCGCGGAGGGCGGCTTCGAGCTCGCAGCGCCTGATGGGTCGAGCCTGCCCAGCGTCGCGACGTCGGGGGCATTGGCCGCTGGATCTACGGCGATAGACGAAGAAGGAGCGGCAGCCGGCCGTGCGAGCATCGCGTCCGCTGGAGGCAACGTCACCTGGGGCGTGGCGCTGCCTGAAACTGGGGCTGAGTGCGATGCATCGCGCAAGGCGAGCCCCACGCCAACGAGCAAAGCCACGGCGCCCGTGGCGACCCCCAACTTGACCAGGATCGATACCCCGGATGGCGCTGACGGCGTCGGAGGCGCGTCCAACACTGGGCCGAGTTCGGCAGCGAGGCGCGCGAGCTGCTGGTCCGACGGCAAGTCTCGCGAGGCCGAAGCGAAGAGCTCGCCCAGCTGCGAGCGAGAAGGCGCGTCGGCTAGGCGCTCGGGATCGTCGGGCATGCTCATGGCTCAGCCTCCTTTTCCGCGTTGAAGGCCGAAAGCATCAGCTGGCGCCCGGCGTGCAGCCGAGAATAGGCCGTTTGCAGCGGACACTGCACGATCTCTGCCACTTCTTTCATCGAGAAGCCCTCGATCTCGTAGAGTACGATGACCTGGCGCTTGTCCTCGTCGAGCGCAGCGAGCAAGCGTTGTACCGCGCTGCGTTGCTCCAGGTTCGAGTCTGGAGCCGTCGCAAATTGCTCTCCGGATCCGGATGGCGGCTCCGAAAGCGGCGTCTCTTTGCGCACGTGGGGCCGCCGGCGGTGTTCGGACGCGACGCGAATGCAGATCCCGTACAGCCAGGTGCGAAGCGTGGAGCGGCCCTCGAAACTCGATAGCCTACGGTGGACGGTAACGAACACCTCTTGGCAGAGATCGGGCGTATCAGCCTCCGGGATGCCGAGGTGGCGTAGCGTTCTCCAGATATAGCGCGCGTGCTCATCGAAAATCTGTCGCACGGACGGTCGGGGCTCATCATTCATGACGCCCTCGCGTATCGCGGGCTACGAAAGTGATTTCGAACGTCTCTCATGATGAGTGGGGCGAAGGGCGACCGATTATCATCGTCGGCTACAGACGCACGACAAAGCCGAGATCGACCACGGCTGTAACGGGCTGCGTTTCGAACAAATCACGTTGCCCTCCGTCCGGGGCTCCGTAGCTGAAGACACCGCGCGCCAGCGGCAACTCGGCTCGAATGCCCAGGCGCGCCGCCCAGCGCGCCGCCAGCGCGAGCTGAACGCCGCTGCGAACCAAGAGCGCATAGCTGAGGTGTGCGCTGCTCAGGTTCTCGTCGAAGCCGAACGAAGCCACTCGCAAGCGGCCCAGCGATTGACCCGCACAAACGAACCACTCGAGGGCCCCGAACTCGCGCTGCAGCGGGCACAGCTCTAGCCCGACGTATGCGAAATCGAAGCGGGCGCCGGAATCCGGCCCCGATCGAGTACTTGCTTGCTCGCGTGGCGCGTACACGCCGGCAAACAGCCGTACTTCGGGCAAGGTCGGCACTTTTGCGCCAAAGCCGAGCTCTACCCCCGGCGCAAAGCCGGGCAGCAGCCCGATCGCCCCGCCGCCTTCGGCTGACAGCGAGAAGCGCCACGGTGCTCTCGGTGCGGGCGTATCACGGGGTAGGTGGATGGCAGACGTCTCTCGCGCGTGCAGCGCTTTCGCTTCGGTTTTCGCGGACGGGGAGGCCTGCGCAGGCGCGGGTGCCGCGCTTTCCGCCGCGGCACCCGCAGCCGAGCCTTCGTTGCTTTCCACGACTGCGGCGGGTGGCGAATCGACCAGCAGCGCGACGACCAGCGCGAGCGAATCATCGAGCGCCGAGCAGTCCGCCGCCTCCGTCACGATCGAACGGCGACCGAGGAATGCTCCCGAGCCATCGTGCAGATCGAGCGTTGCCGACCAAGCGGCCCCGCTCCGTGCGATTGCGATCTGCAAGTAGAGCGTTGCAGCCTGGTCTGCTCGAAACGCTCGCCGTCGCAAGCGCACCTCGACGGCGTGTGAAAGACTCTGCCGGTCGAGACATTGCTCGGTGCCGGGCGCTTTGACGAGTTCGAGGCGCGCAGATGCACTGGCTGGACTCTTTGCTTGGGCCAAATGCTGCGCGAACAGCCAGCCGCAAACCAAAGCCGAGAGTCTCCGTTTCACCGCGAAGCACGATAACAGGCGGAGGAGCTAGCGCCCAGAGCGCCCTCGCCGGCCTATCAGGCTCCGTCGGTGTTCGACCCACAGCCGACACCGGCAAAAATGCGCGCCCTGAGCGCGGCGAATTTATTATCGCTGCCGGTTGATAAAATTCACCCCGCTCGCGCCGCTTACTGGCTCCACCCCCGTGTCGGCTCGGCACGTAGCGTCAACGACGGAGATCACCATGCGGATCGCGCGCAGCTTCTTGGCCATCACACTGACGGCCACGGTCATTTGGACGGGCTGTGGCGGAAGCAGCAAATCAGGCGCTGATCCGGGTGCAGCCGCGTCTGCTGGAAGGGACGCGAGCGGAAGCGCAGGACACGGCGTGGCTGGCTTCGAGCTCGGTCGCGCAGGCAACGCGGGCAGCGCGCCAGGCGGGAGCTGCCTCGCCGTCGGCGACGCCTGTCAGGGCGGGACCGAGTGTTGCTCGGGCGCGTGCGATGCCAAGGCGGGCTGCGTTGCCAATCTCACCCAGTGCGCTGGTGGGGATGCCGCCTGCTCGGCCAGCAGCGACTGCTGCTCGCTGAGCTGCGTGGCGGGCAAATGCTCGGTCGATCAGTGTGTCTCTGACGGCCAAGCCTGCGCCGAAAACGACGCTTGCTGCAGTGGCAGCTGCGCTGACGACAAAACCTGCACCGCCCTCAATGACCGCTGCAAAACCGGCGGTAACGAGTGCGCCGACGATGGCGATTGCTGTTCCGGCCTGTGCGACGATACCAAGCACTGCAAGTTGAGCTCGTCGTTCTGCATTCAGCCAGGCGACTCTTGCTCGCGCGATGGCGACTGCTGCACCGCCACCTGCGCGGTTGCCGATGGACACACGGTGGGCGTGTGTGCGGAGCCGCCGAAGGGACCGGCCTACTGTACCAAGGTGGACGGCATGCTGTGCGACGGGTGTGGCGACTGCTGTAGTCGGCTTTGCGCGCCGGGGCCGTCGGGCGTTTCGATTTGCCAGCCGGCAAGTGGTTGTCACGTGACCGGCGATCTGTGCAAGCAAGATACGGATTGCTGCGGTGGCGATGCCACGTCGGGCCTGCCGGGGGCGGGCAATGGCAGCTGTCATCTCGAGGCGGGAGCGAAGATCGGCATCTGCAGCAACCCACAGAATGGCGGCAACAACGCCTGCAATCCAGAGGGCAACGTTTGCCATTACCTGGCCGATCAGGGCTACGCCTGCACCAGCTCGTCCGCTCGTTCCAACTGCTGTGGCCCGGAAACACCGAAGGCACTGATGTGCAAGCTCGACGCGTTGGGCGTGCCGCGCTGCCTCGGCGTTGGTGAGTGCCATCAAAGTGGTGACGTTTGCGCCTCAGCTGCCGACTGTTGCAACAATGCGCCTTGCGTACCCGACGACAAAGGCGCTCTACGTTGTCATAGCGATGTTTGCGTCCCGAGCGGCGGTAGCTGTACGATCAACGCTGACTGTTGCCCTGGAGGCCTATGTCATCGCGAACCTGGTTCCACTGTGGGTAGCTGCACGTCGTCTGGTCCGCCCCCGAGTGGCAGCGGCGGCGCTGGCAGCGGCGGTGCTGGCAATGCTGGCGCCAACAGCGGTGGCAGCAGTGGCACTGCGGGCTCGCCGCCCGTGACCGCCTGCTCTCAGTACGGGCAGATTTGCAGCCAGGATGGTGATTGCTGCAATGGCATCCCGTGCACGTCGGGCATCTGCGCCTTGGTCGTGAAATGATCGGCGCAGCGCGTGGGCGTGTGAAACGGCGAATCGATATGAAAAAAACATTGTTCGTGAGATTGCCGGCTTCGTTGGCGCTGGTTGGTACGTTGGCCAGCGGGTGCGGTTCGAATGACGACGCGCGCCGGCCCACCAACACCGGGCAAGCTTGTCAGGTCGCGGAGGACTGCTACCCGGGGCTCGATGCCACGACTCTTCACGGTGACGCCGTCTGCCTGACCCGCGTGCCCGACGGCTACTGCACTCACCAGTGCACTCAAGACTTGGATTGTTGCGCGGTGACGGGCGAATGCCCGAACGACTTCCCACAAGTTTGCGCGCCTTTCGAATCCACCGGCGAGATGAACTGCTTTTTGAGTTGCGAGACGGCTGACGTCACGAACGCCGGCTTCAACGACTCGACGGCGTTCTGCCAAGCGAACGCGAACGCCGCGTTCATCTGCCGTTCGACGGGCGGCGGCTCGGCGAATCGCAAAGTGTGCGTCCCGAACGGTTGACGTAGGAACTCCCAGTCACGCGCGAGGGCAGGTCGCCACGCGCGTGAAATGTGGGGCGTGCACCGCAACCCGGTAGGCGAGCGTCGGCTCGGCAAAGGCCGATGTGCGTTCGCCGGTGCAGACGTACGCACCGACACGTGCGGAACCTGACGCCGCTGCCCCAAAATTTCGCGACAATATGCCACAAATAGGCGAGTTTGTTGCAGGTGTCGGGCGTTTCTCGCTAGTGGCTACGACAGGCTCGATGTCGTGTGGTAACCCTAGTGAGGGTGGATTCGGCTCACGCCCGCCGTAATACGGAGAAAGCGAAGACGTCGGTTTGATTATCGTCTGCAATTCTTGCTCGGCGCAGTACTCGGTCTCGGACGCGAAGGTGCGCGGCAAGTTGGTACGCATCACCTGCAAGCACTGCTCTACGGCGATTGTCGTCGATGGCAGAAATATGTTGGAGGGCGAGGTCGCGCCGCAGAAACCGTTGGCTGGCTACGCACTGCCGCGTCGCGACGAATCGGTGGTGGCCGCCATGCCCAATTCGCTGATGCCCGCTCGCGCGCAATCGCCAGCGTCGGCGCGGGGGTCTGCGCCGGGGCATGCGGCGGTGTCTGCGCCCATGCAATCGGCAATGTCTGCCTCTTTGCGTGAGGAAGACCGGACCATGGTCGCTCGCTCGAAGTTCGTCGACGATATGTCGGTTCACGACGAGCGGACCGTGATCGGGCAGATCCCCAAGGAGGCGCTGGAATTCGAGCGCATGTTCGCCCAGCGCACCCAGCCCCCGCCGCCGGACGCGCCGAAGGCGCCCGCGCCGGCCACCACCTCGCCTCCCGTGGCACCGGTGCCGAGCGCACCCCAATTGCCGTCCTTCGCGGATGGCAAGTCGGACGCGCCGGAAGGACAAGAGCCGCCGGAAGGACAAGAGCCGGAAGGACAAGAGTCGCCGGAAGCTCGGGAACGGTCGAAAGACACCGACGATGAGGAAGAGGACGCGACGGGGAACGTTCCCGTCCAGACCTTCTCGCAATCGGAACCGCCCACGCTGGGCAACAAACCGACCAGCGACGCGCGCGGGCTGGTCTCGCTCGCCGAAGCGACGCACCCCAGCGTGGCGCGCTCGGTCAGCGCGCGCCGCGTGCGGGTGACCTTGATCACCGTGCTGGTACTGGCCGTCTTGGTGCTCTTGTTCGTTATCCAGAAGCCGCACTGACTCGGCGTTCGACGCGCTCTACCACCCGGATCAAGATCACCGTCACGTTGTCCTTGCCGCCGCGCTCGTTGGCGAGCTCGATCAGCGAGCGCACGGCCTGGTCGAGATCGGGCCGGCCTAGCACCAGATCGCGCATTTCCTCGTCACGCACCATCTTGGGTAAGCCGTCCGAGCAGAGCAGGTAGAGGTCGTTGGGGCGTGGCTTGTCGACGATCAGATCGATGGTCACGCTCGAGCCGATGCCGACCGCGCGCACCAGCCGCTGCCCGTGAGGGCCGCTCAGGCCGACCGAAGCCATGGTGTGGTCCTTCGTCAGTTGGCGGATCGAGCCTTGCCGGATCCGGTAGCAGCGACTATCGCCGATGTGACCGATGTAGACGCGCTGTTTCCTGGGCGAAAATCGGGCCGCGACCAGCGTGGTGCCCATGCCGGCCAAATTCGAATCGCTGCTGGCTCGGCTGAACACGGCGTGGTTGGCGAGCTGAATCGCCAGCGCCAGATCGTGCGCGCGCCGCGGTATCGGCCGCTCCGACTCGACGAAGCCCTGGAATTTACGCTGCGAATAGACGTCGTCGAGCGTCTTTACGGCCAGCTCACTGGCGACTTCGCCGCCGTGGTGGCCGCCCATGCCGTCGGCTACGACGAACACCGAGCGTTCGCGGAGCATCAGCAAGTTGTCCTCGTTGCGGGCTCGAAAGCGACCGCAATCCGTATCGCCCCGGGCCGACATCAAGATGCGCGCGGCGGGCGCGGTCGGCTCGTCAATCTCGGCTTCGTCCTCGTAAACGAGCTCGACTCGCGAACGACGCGCACCGTCGAGCTCGTTCGAGGGCGCGCTGCCGTCCCGCGCTGCTTCGGCTGGACCGACGGAAATGACGGTCATGTCCAGATCGTCGCCGACGTCGACGAAGCGCGGCAAGGGTCGAGCGTCGCTCATCAGCAGCGCCGCGCTGCTGACGCTGCGATGCCGCTTGGTTCGGACTTTGCGGCTAGCGGCCAAGGGCCGCGCGGCGTGCGCTCGACGCGAACGCCAAAGCGCAATGCTCAGCAGCGCGATGACCAACGACAGGACTGCGATCAGAGTGACGGTCGACATGAATCGTCCTCATCTTCGTCATTGAGCCGCGAGATTCGTAATCTGCTCGCTGGTGAGCGCGCCCGTGTAGACCCTGAAATCGTCGATCAAGCCCGTGAGGTACGGGTCGGCCGGGTACACCGAGCGGCCAATCCAATTTTGGTTCGTCTTACCGAGGCCGTCCGGTCCGAAGCTCAAGCCATCACGCTCGGCTTTCAGCACGCCGTCCAAGTAATAGCGCAGGAACGGCTTGGCAAACACGATCGCGACGTGATGCCACGATCCAATCGCGATCGTTTCGGTGGTCATGATCTCGGGAGCCAGCGCGGAGGTCGTGCGAGTCGCGCAGCGAGTGCCGAACGTCTTGGTGTCGTCGTTCCAGCCAGTCGGGGAAAAAAAGAACCAGCTCGACGCGCCGGCATTGAAATCGAACAGCCGATCCCAGGCCAAGGCTTGTCCGAGGTTGAGCCAAGAGGCAATCGAGACCCCATTTTTACCTTCCAAGATGTCGTTCGGTAGCTGCACGTATTGCTTCTGCGCGCCGTCGAGCTTCAGCGCGCCGTTGATGTGTCCGGCGGCGGCGATCGGCAAGGAGAGCCCGGCCAAGGTGCCGTCGTTGCCGTTGCCCGAGACGTCCTTGGCGGTGAGCTGCGACAGGTCGTCGAAGTCGTAGCGAATCAGCAAGATGGCAGGCGGCAACACGATTCCGGGCTCGCCGCCCGCGCCCGCCTCCGAGCCATTGGGCTCGCCGGCTGCGCCGGCCTCGCCGGCTGCGCCTGCTGTGCCGGCTGCTCCGGGAGCGCCACTCGTCGGCTGCACGTTGCCCATGCCGCCCTGAGGCTTGCCGCCCGTGCTCGCGCCCGCTTGGGCAGTGTGGCCCCCATCGCTTGGCGAGCCGCCCTGCGCCGTTGCCCCACTCGACCCGCCCGCCGCGCCCGCGCCTGCCGCCCCGCCGAAGAGAGCGCTTTCCGAGGGGACGGTGAGCGAGCACGCCGTGAGCAACGTGGCGCCGAGTAGCCACGCGCCGAGTCGACTCTGATTCGCTTTTGCAATGATGGATCGGCTCATGAATGTGTGCTCTGGCAGGGTGGAAGAGGGTCGAACGTCATGGCCCCGCGGAGATGGGCCAGTTGTCGTCGCTCCAAGTCAGCTCGGAGATGCGCAGCGTGGGCACGCCCGCGTGATCGGCGTCGTATGAGTGATAAATGTTCAGGTAGCGCGCGCCGTCTTGCAGGATGGCGTTGTGGCCCGGGCCGCGCCAACGACTGCCACCCTTCAGCACCAACGTGCCGCCGCCCGCACTCAGCAACGCTCCGCTCTGATCCAGGTACGGTCCCGTCACGTCAGTCGAGCGTCCGACCATGATCTTGTACGAGCTTTGCGAGCCCTGACAGCAGGAGTCGACCGACTCGAACAGAAAGTAAAAGCCGTCGTGAAAGAACAAATGCGGCGCCTCGACGGCGGTATTGGGCCTGGTCGCGAGTGAGAACAGATCGGGCCCGCTGGTCTTGCCGTCCTCGTCGAGCCGAAGCATCTTGAGGCCGCTCCAGAAGCTGCCGAAGGGGAGCCACAGCTTGCCCTCTTGGTCTTGAAATGGACTCGCGTCGATGGCGTTGAAGTCTTGTGCCGGACCGCTCGTATTCGAACAGAAGGCCGCGCCGAGATCGACCCAGTCTTCCGTCGAAGCGAGCGCCGCTTTCGTCGCGTGTCCAATGCAGGATTGGTTCGAGCCGAATTTCGAGGCGGAGTAGTAGAGATGAAAGGTGCCGCCGAAGTAGCGCACCTCGGGTGCCCAGAGGTGGTTGGGGTCGGACGACCCGGTCGTGGTGATCCACGCCGGCTTGCTGTCGAAGACTTGGCCCGCTGCCTGCCACGACTTCAAATCACTCGAGGTCCGAAGCTGAACGCCCTGGCCAGTGGAGAACAGGTAGTAGGTGTCGCCGTCTTTGACGATCATGGGATCGTGGACATTGGTGATCGCGCCCTTGAGCTCGAGCACCTGCGGCTCGCTGCTTTCGACCCCACCGGCACCAGCGTCGCTGCCCGCTGCGCCGGCGGCGCTTTCCAGCTCGCCGCCCGCTCCCGCTGAGGGCGCGCCTGCCGCGACGTCAGTACCGGCTTCGCCCGCCGTGGTGAAGCCGGCGCTGCCGCCAGCGCCGCCGCGGCCAGCATTGGCCGCGCCCGCGACGCTAGCGGCGCCCGCTCTGCCGGCGCTGCCGGCGCTGCCCGCTCTGCCGGCGCCGCCTCCGTTCGCGCCGGGCTCATCCACATCGGACGAGCCGCAGGCGAACGCCACCGTCATCGCGGCGAATAGCGCTGGGAGCCCCAGCGGACCGAGTGAGTTCGTGTGTTTCAATGGAAGGCCAGATTCTTGATCTCATCGGAGGTCAACGCACGACACGAGATGCGCACTTCGTCGAACGCACCCTTGAAGTAGGCGTCATTCGGGAAGCGAGACTTGCCGAGCCAATGCTCGTTCGTCGCGCCGAGCACGGCAGGAGTGACCGGCGTCGGCGCGTTACCCACCACGTTGCCGTCGATGTACAAGCTGGCGACCGTGCTCGAAACCACGACCGCGACGTGATGCCAAGCAGCGTCGACGGGATAAGTGACGGCCGAGATCACCATCGTCTCCGGTACTGGCGCGTGGGCGTGGATATTCAGCTGCAGTTTGCCGTCGCCATTCGCGGGCGTGAGGAACATGAAGTTGTCGTTCGTACCGCCAAAGTCGAAGATGCGCGCCCACGGTGAGGCCGTCGTTTGCTTGACCCACAACGCAACCGTCAACTCAGTCGTGCAACCGGCGAGCGGATTGCTCAGAGTGACGTACTGCGCCGTCGTCGCGGTTCCGGAGAGCAGCACCGCCGCCCCGGATACGCCCGAAGCCCAGGTCGCGTCGGTCAAGGTCGCGTTGACCGCGCGCTCGGAAGCGTCCGCGCTCGTCGTACCGCCCGCCTCGTCGAACGCGAGGCGTGAGTAGTCGGCCTTGGGATACGCCAAGGTGGCAATCTCTGCCGCACTGAGCACGCGGTCGTAGACGACGAAGTCATCCAACACCCCGCTCAACCCGCCGTCCAAGTCGAAGCGAGATTTGCCGAGCCAAGAGCTGGCCGAAAGCGGCTCGAGCTCCGAGGGCAGTACATTGACGGTGGTGGCCTTCGCGGCCGGATAGCCATCGATGTAGATCGCGCGCTTGCCGCCGTCCTCGGCAGTGACGGCGACATGCTTCCAAACGTTGATCGGTAGCAGGGTGCCGGTAGTGATCGTCGCCTCGCGTGCGCTGCTGCCGCCAAAGGTGGAAAACCGCATGCCCGCTCCCGCGCTATCCGGCGTGAGGTACATGAAGCGCGCATCCGCTCCACCACCCGCCCCGCCGAAGTCGAAGATTCGGCTCCACGGGACGTTCGCGACCAACTTGACCCAGGTGGCAATGGTGGTCGATTTGACGTTCGTGAAAATGCCAGGTGGAACCTTCACGTAGGTCGCCGGCGGAACCCCGCCAGCGAGCGCGAGGCCGCTGCCGGTGCGTCCGTTGGCGGTCCAGGCGGCGGTGGCCAGCGTACCGTTGAGCCCGCTCGGTGAGCTGTCCACGGCGACCGTGCCCGAGCCTTCGTTGAAGGCGTAGTTCAGGATCGGAGCTTGATGGGGGCCAGCTGCGCCACCCGAGCCACCCGAGCCGCTCGAACCACCTGAGCCACCTTGACCGGCGGAGCCGGCCGCACCACCTGAGCCGCTCGAGCCACCTGCGCCGCCTTTGCCGGCGGAGCCGGCCGCACCACCTGAGCCACCCGAGCCGCCTTTGCCGGCCGAGCCAGCTGAGCCGCTCGAGCCGCCTTTGCCGGCCGAGCCGCCGTCATCGCCACCGCCAGCGTTGCCCGAACCACTCGTGTTGCCCGCGCCGCTAGCATTGCCCTCACCGGCATCGCCGCCAGGGCCCATACCGGCGATTTCGTCGGGACCGCCCGCGTCGCCGCTGCTGCCGCCAGGGCTGTTAGCACCCGCTTTGCCTGCGGCGCCGCTCACCGCGGAGCTGCCCGCCTTGGCGCCGCCGCCGCCGGTAGCTCCGCTCAGCGTATCGTTGTCCGAGCAATTGACGAGCGAAAGGGCGCAAATGGAACTAGTAAGCAGCAACAAAGATCGCTTCGTGGTCAACATTCACAAACACTCCGGCTTGTAGGTTTTGACGCCTTCGGCGTCGAGCACGTATGGGGGCGAGCAATTGCGCGCCGGCGGCGCGGGGATGACCGGCTTGGACGGGGTGTGCGCCAACGCTGCCTTGGCGGGAGCAGTGCGCACCGGACGCTTGATCGAATCGGTGGTTGTCGAAGCTCGCGAACCCGACGCAGGAGCAGGAGCAGCGAGAGGCGCCCCGCTGCTCGCTGCTCGCGGTTCGAGTCGCACGCTCAGATCTGCGTCGCGCGAGAGGTCCACTTCGTGCACGCTGGTTTCGTAGCCAGGCGCGCGCACCTCGACATGAGCCTTGCGCTGCGCCGCTTCCAGCTCGGCGTGCCAAGGGTTCTGCCCAAGCGGCTTACCATCGAGCAAGATCTCCGCCTCGAGCGGGGAGGCCACGATCTGCACCCGCACGCGGTGATTGATTGGCGCCGCGGCCCGACCGCTGGGCGCGTCGCTGGTCTGATTGCCGAAGCCAAAATGCCAAATCACGAGCGCGGCCACGGCTAAGATCGCGCTCGCGGTCGCCCAAATTGCCCACTTCGAGCGAGGCGCGAAGAGCGTCTCTTCCATTTGCGACGCGAGCAGCCCTGGCGCCGAGCCCAACGAGTTCTGGCCTTGAAGCGAGATGTCCTCCATGTCGGAGACCTCGAGCACGGTGTCCAAGCCGAGCGCGGGCTTCTTCACTTCGGCGTCGACCAAGCGTTGGCGCTCACGCCGCCACTCTCCGAACTCGGTCTCCATGAACGTCGCCACTTCGCGCTGCTGCACCGCACCGCCGAGCTCCAGCAAGCAGTGCTCGAGCGCGACCTGCATCTCGAGGGCCGTGTCGAAGCGCAGCTCGCGATCGACCGCCGTGGCGCGCACGATCACTTCCTCCATTTCCGTGGAGATCCACGGGCAGGCCTCGCGGATCGAGGGGATGCTGCCGTTCATCAGGGCCCGCGTCATATTTTGCGATTCCCAGCCGTCCCACAGGCGACGCCGGGCGAACGCCTCCCAGAGCATGACGCCGACCGGAAAGATGTCCGCGCGCCGATCGATCGAGGCGTCGCCGACCAGCTGCTCGGGCGGCATGTAGCTCAACTTCCCTTTGATCGTGCCTGCGCGGGTGGCATCTGCGTCGTCCGGTCCGCGCACCTTCGCGATCCCGAAATCCAGCACTTTTACCGCGCCTTCGTGCATCACGAGCACGTTCTGCGGTGACACGTCGCGGTGGACTGCCGAAAGCGGGTTGCCGTCTTCGTCACGCAGCTCGTGAAAGTAGTGGAGGCCCGCGAGCACCTGCATCAACAGGTGCACGTGCAAGCGTATCGGCAGGCGATGCTCCGTGCGAGCGATGATCTGCGAGAGTGAGATCCCCTCGACGTACTCCATCACCATGATCGGCGAGCTGGCCTCTTCGACCACCTCGAAGACTTGCACCACGTTCGGGTGGTTGAGCCGCACGCACACTTCCGCTTCGCGCCGAAATGCTGCGCGCATTTCCGGATCGGTCGAAAGTGAAGGCTCCAAGATCTTGAGCACCACCAAGCGCCTGAGGCCGCGCGTGGTCTTCTCAGCCAGGTAGACGCGCGCCATGCCGCCACGTCCGAGCTCGATCAGGGGCCGGAATGCGTCGCCTTCCGGATTCGCGCTGCGAAATTGACCCGACGAAGGCTGCCCCGAGGCCATCGCCAGCATCTCGCCCGAAGCGCTGCGTCGCGGCAGGGTGGCCGGCAAATTGCCCGATGGAGTGCGCCTGATCGTCGTCGACGGCAGCTCTCCAGACGGCCTTCGCGAGCCGGGTAAGCTCATTTAGAACTGCCCTCGCAGGATCAATTGCCCGCCGTTCGTGGTGGCATTGAACGACAGTCCTCGGTTGCCCTGCTTGGCTCGGCGGTCTGCGTCGGAAGGCCCGGCGGTGAGAAACAAGATGCCGGCCACCACGGCCGAGGCGGCACCGATGCCCAGCCCCACGTCGGCGATCAAGAATTTGGTCTTCAACGAGTCGTGTCGGGCCTGCTCCGATTCTGGGCAAGTCGGCGCGCACTCTTCGAGCTTCTTTTTGTCGGAGCTGCCTAAAATCGCAAAAGTGCCGAAGGTGCCGAAGCCCACGACAGCGACGCCGGTCGCGACCCAGGCCGCTACAGGCGGCTTGCTTTCGAGCGGCTTGGGGGGCGCTTCGACCGGTGCAGTCCCCGCTAGCGCGGATGGCGCGCCCACTGGCGCTTGCTTCTCTTCGGCCGCGCGCACTTGGATCAGCCGATTCTTTTCGCCTTCGCGTACCAAAGCGTCGACGCTGAGCTCGGAGCTATCCGGCAGCACGAAGCGAAAGTGATATTTGCCCGGATCGAGCTCCACGGAGCGACCATCCAAGCCGTCCAGCAGCAGCGTCTCGTCGATATAAACTTTGACGTTGCTGACGTCCGCGCCCTTGCCGTCGATGGCCGAGAAAATCACGGACGGAACGGTGGTTTTCACCTTGTCCAAGAGCTCCGAGCACTCGGCCCTCAGTTGCTCGGGGCAGGCGTTGTCGGAGCCGCAGGCCGTGAAAAGTTGCGCCGCTTGCTTGAGCCGCCCCGCCTTCACTTCACGCTGCGCAGAAGCATGCGAGGCGACACACGTCCTCGTGTCAGCGGCTGCCGGTGTCGGCGTGAGCGTGAGCAACAACGGGACGACGAACAGGCGAGCCAACGAAGATTTCGAAGATTGATGCATTTCGAATCGATCCGTTCGGGCAGCGCCCGAAGTCGGGACGGCTGTCTCGATTTGGAGGTGTAAAGCGCAACGGACGCCGTCGAAAAAATTTAGGATGGCGCATCTCGCCACGCCGAGATCGAGCACGTGAGTGCACTCACTGGCGATGATCGTCACTGGCGATGATCGTCAGCGGCGATGATCGTCACTGGCGATGATCGTCAGCGGCGATGATCACTGGCAATGATCGTCACCCGGCGATGATCGTCACCCGGCGATGATCGTCACCCGATTAACACGCATGAGCGCGCGAATCCGATTCAGCGTTCACTTCCAACGGATGCAATCCGAGCGGACGCGAATCGCGCGAGCGCGTACGTCACAAAATGAGACGAGCACTCGCGCGCGCGACGCGCTGCGGTAACGTGAGGCGCACCTCGTCACGCGCACATGGGTTACGGCGGCAACCGTGCGGCTGGGCGATTTCCCTACAAATCGCCACGCGATGAGCGGCAGCGTTGCCTTTTTCTGGCAGTGCTCAGCACGATGCGCGGGACATGACCTTGTACGGAGCGATCGAGGCCGGCGGAACCAAGTTCGTGTGCGCAGTCGGTACTGGCCCGGCCGATCTGAGAGCCCAAGCGCGCTTTCCGACCAAGACCCCCCAAGAAACGCTGGCTCAGTGCATCGAGTTCTTTCGCGCTCAGCCCCAGATCGATGCCTTGGGCATTGGCTGCTTCGGCCCGCTCGAGTTGCGCAGCGGCGCGCCTCGCTACGGTCACGTCACCACCACGCCCAAGCACGGTTGGGGCAACGCCGATGTCGTCGGACCACTGCGCCAGGCGCTGGCGGTTCCGGTAGGCTTCGACACCGACGTCAACGCCGCCGTGCTCGGCGAATCGCGCTGGGGCGCCGCGCAAGATCTCGACACGGCGATCTACATCACGGTCGGCACTGGCATCGGTGGCGGCGCGCTGGTGGGCGGCCAGCTCGCGCACGGTTTGGTACACCCAGAGATGGGACATCTACTTCTCCCACGCGAGCTGGATGATCTCACCTTCGCTGGTGACTGCCGCTTTCATGGCGGGCGCTGTTGGGAAGGCCTGGCCTCCGGTCCCGCGCTCGAACGGCGCTGGGGGCAACCTGCCGAAACGCTGCCTGCCGATCACCCCGCGTGGGATCTAGAGGCACGCTACACCGCCTCCGCGTTGACCAGCTTGATCCTCGTACTCTCGCCCGAGCGCGTGATCCTGGGCGGCGGAGTGATGCAAGTCACGGCCCTCTTCCCCCTCATTCGCAAACACCTCACCCGCTCGCTCGCGGGCTACGTGCAGCACGACCTGCTCGGCGAAGGCATCGACCAATACGTCGTGCCCCCACTGCTCGGTACACAATCCGGCATCGTCGGCGCTCTCGCGTTGGCTGAACGCGTCGCTCACGCGTCCGCCTAGTCACGTGAATGTGCCGCGCCCACCTGCGCCCGCATTGAACCACGTCCATCGTTTTTGCGGCCGAGCGGAATCAAGTCGAGTTTCGGCGTTGCATCGCCAGTGATTCGTTTCGGGGTCGGTCCGGACGTGATAAGCCCGTCGGGCTCTGTAGTTGGAGTTTTGGGGGTCCATAGCCATGCTCGAACCGACACGTCGTTCTGTGCGCAGAGTCCATTGCCTGCTGCCCCCTTTGTTGCTGGCCGGGGCGGGGCTGTGTGCGGCGCTGCTCGCCGGTTGTGGTGCGCGTTCTGCGGTTGATTTGCTCGAGGGGACCCCGGCGGGCGGCGCGGGGTTCGGCCCCAATCTACCGGCTGCCGGCGCGCCCGCGGCCGTCGCTGGCGCTGCCGGCACGCTGGCCATTGCCGGAGCTCCGGCGGGCGGCGCGCCGATGATGCCGCCCCCCGTCTGTGAGGCGGTGACGGTCGCGATCGATGAGCTGCGTCCCGCGCTCACGCTGGTGGTCGATCAATCGTTCAGCATGAGCTTTCGCTATCCGGACAAGAACAGCCCGGTCTCGCGTTGGTCGTTGGTGGGTGCGGCGCTGTTCGATCCGACGTTCGGCGTCGTCAAACAGTTCGAAGCGAGCGTGCGCTTCGGGATCGCCTTCTTCACCAGCCGCGTTGGTGTATGCCCGATCCTGAACCAGGTCCAAGCGCAGACCCGCAACTACGCGGCGCTGGACAGGCTCTATCGCAGCCTGGCCCCCGATGGCGACACGCCGACCGGGGACGCCCTGCAACAAATCGTGAGTGAGCTGAATTCAATCCCGAGCCAGGGGCCACGCTCGATCCTCTTGGTCACTGACGGCGACCCCGACACCTGTGCTCAGCCGAATCCGGACGAAGGGCAACCGCAGGCGGTAGAAGCCGTGCAGCGCGCCTTCGAGTCAGGCATCGATCTGTACGTGCTCGGGATTTCCAACGGCATTGCTGGACACAATCTGCAGCAGCTGGCCAACGCCGGCAAAGGTCGTCCGATCGACCTGGTGTGGGGCGTCGATGCCGACGCCGCTGAGCCCTTCCAAGCGAGTGGCAATGTGCAGGGCCTCACTACGCAGCTCACCGATCTCTTGAATCGCATCCCGCTGTGTGAGGTGCGCCTGCAGCGCGATGTCGCGCTGAGCGAAGTCAGTAGCGCCGAAGTGCTGCTGGATGGGCAGCCGCTCCCTTACAGCGAAGTGGATGGCTATGCCTTGAAGGACTCTCGTCACCTCGTGATCGTGGGCAAAGCCTGTGAGGCGATCAAGGCCGGCGGCCGGCAGCTGAGCGTTCGCATCTCCTGCGACTGACGCGGTTTTCGCAACGCCGTAAGCGCCGGTCTCAGTGCTGGCTCGTGTCCACTCGCGCCGATCGTGATGCGGCGGGCCAAAACGGACTAGGTCGTCCCAGGCCCGGGAGCCGCTCGTCTTTTGGGCGCGGGGGCTGATACGCTCGCTACTATGAGCCGATTTTGGGGCTGGGTCGTGGTGCCGCTGGCGATCAGCTTGTTCCTGCTCCTGGCGTTCGATGCGCGGGCGGAGCGACTCGATCCGAAGCAAGCGCCCGAGCCGCTGCGACCGTGGACGTCCTGGGTGCTCGCGGACAAGCCAGACGCGCTCTGTCCGTCCATCCAAGGCTCGGCCGAGGTCGTGCATTGCGCGTGGCCCACGGCGCTCTCGCTCAGCTTGGGTGAGAAGGGTGGTCGCTTCGAACAGCGTTGGCATCTCGACGCGCGGACCTGGGTTCCGCTGCCCGGCGATGCGGTGCGTTGGCCCTTGGACGTGACGGAGGGCGGCAAGAAGTTGGTCGTGGTGGAGCACTCGAGCGTTCCCAGCGTGGAGCTCGCTCCGGGTGAGCACACCATCGTCGGCGCGTTTGCCTGGGACTCTTTGCCCGACTCGCTGCAAGTGCCAGCCGAGACAGGCATCGTCTCGTTGCTGCTCGAAGGCGCGCGCGTGGGTGAACCCCGGCGCGATCAGGCGGGGCGGGTCTTCTTGCAGAAGATGAGCGTCGAGACGGAGGGTGAGCGGCTCGAAATCGTCGTTCATCGTCGAGTCACGGACGACGTACCGCTCTTGCTCACGACGCGCGTCGTGCTCAACGTCTCGGGCAAGAGCCGCGAGGTCGTGCTGGGCAAGGCGTTGCCCCGCGGCTTCGTGCCGATGTCGATCACGAGCGAGCTGCCGGCGCGCATCGAGCCGGACACGCGCCTGCGCGTGCAAGCGCGTCCCGGCACCTGGACGATCGAAATCACCGCGCGCAGCGAGGGCCCAGTCGCGGAGCTGGCGCGCCCGGCGCCCGACGGCCCCTGGCGTGAAGGCGAAGAAGTCTGGGTATTCGAGGCCAAGAGCGCGCTGCGCCTGACGTCGGTGGAAGGCGTGCGCGCGATCGATCCTCAGCAGACGTCACTGCCCGACGCTTGGAAATCCTTGCCCACCTACGCGATGGCCTTGGACGACAAGCTGCGCTTGGTCGAGAAGCGCCGCGGAGACGTCGAGCCCGAGCCGGATCGCTTGTCGCTCTCGCGCACGCTGTGGCTCGATTTCGACGGCGCGGGCTACACCGCGAACGACACCATCACGGGCACCTTGCACCGCGCTTCGCGGCTCGAGATGTTGCCGCCCACCGTGCTCGGCCGCGTCGCCATCGGCGGCAAAGATCAGTTCATCACCCACCTAGACAAAGACCCGAACAAGGCGGGCGTCGAGGTTCGTCAGGGGCAGCTCTCCGTTTCGGCCGACAGTCGCATCAACGGCGATGTCAGGAACATTCCGGCGGTCGGCTACGATCACGACTTTCACGAGGTCTCGGCCACGCTGCACATTCCGCCCGGCTATCGGCTGCTGCATGCTTCGGGCGCGGATGAAGTGCCCGGCACCTGGGTCCGCCATTGGACGCTGCTCGAGTTGTTCTTGGTGCTGGTGCTCTCGCTCTCCTTTGCGAAGTTGTTCGGTCGCGCCTGGGGTGCGCTCGCTTGCTTGACTTTCACACTCGTGTTCCCCGAGACCGACGCCGCGCGCTGGCTGTGGGCAGCCGCGCTCGTGACCGAAGCGCTTGCGCGCGTGATTCCCGCGGGAAAGGCGCGCACGGCGTGCGCCGTGCTCAGGCTCGGCGCGCTTTTGATCTTGCTCTTGAATACGTTGCCGTTCGTCGTGCAGCACGTTCGCGAGGGCATGTATCCGGCGCTCGCGGAGAACGAAGCCGGTGGCGGTTCGATCACGCGAGACGCTGATTTCTTCGGCGCCAAAGGCGGCGCGCTTTCGCCCGCGGCGCCGCCCGCGCTGGAAGCACAGGCTGCCCCAGTCGCCGCGCGCGCAGACGAGCCCGCGGAGGCGTCCAAGACCCGGGAGAAACGCGAGGCCGCGACAGAGCTTTCCCTAGGTCGAGGAGGCGGCCTGGCCGCCGTTGGCGGGCTCGGCCGGTCCGGGCTGTCGTCCGCAGTGGAGGACTACAAGCAGTTCAACGTCGCGTACGATCCGAACGCGATGGTCCAAACCGGGCCCGGCCTACCCAGGTGGCGTTGGTCGAGCACCAGCGTGAACTTCAGCGGACCGGTCGAGCGCTCGCAACGGCTGCATCTCTATTTCCTCTCGCCGCCAGTCAACCTGCTCTTGGCCTTGGTGCGCGCCGCGCTGCTAAGCTTGCTGTTTGCTCGCCTGTTGCCCTTCGGTACCGCGCGGCTGCCCGGCTTTGGACGACCAGCCGCGGCCCTGGCCGCGCTGCTCTTGATCTTCTTGCAAGCTCCGGCGGCGCGCGCACAAATTCCGGACGAAGCGCTGCTCAGTCAATACAAGCAGCGGCTGCTTGCCCAGCCGGATTGCGCGCCGACCTGCGCGTCCAGCTCGCGCATGCTGCTCGATGTGCACAATCACGTGCTGCGCGCGCGGCTGTCGATCGAGGTGAGCGCCACCACGGCGGTGCCGCTGCCAGGCGGCGCTGCGCAATGGCTGCCGGAGCGCGTGCTGGTCGACGGCGCGCCGGCTCAGGGCCTGCTGCGCTCGGAAGACGGTCAGCTCTGGCTGCGGCTCGCGCCGGGCGCGCACGATGTGAGCGTCGAAGGTGCGCTGCCGAGCCGCGAGTCGCTGCAAATCGCCTTGCCGCTGAAGCCGCACCACGTCGAAGTCAGCGTCGACGGCTGGTCGCTCGAAGGCGTGCACGAAGACGGCTTGGCCGACGACCATCTGCAGCTGACGCGCGCAGCGCGCGAAGGCAAGAGCGATGGCGCGGCGCTCGCGGCGGGCGCCTTGCCAGCGTTCGTGCGCGTCGAACGCACGCTGTTGATCGGACTCAATTGGCAGGTCAGCACGCGCGTCGTGCGCGCTACGCCCGCGGGCAGCGCGGTCGTCCTCGAGGTGCCGCTGCTGCGCGGCGAGTCGGTCACGACGCCTGATGTGCGCATCGTCGCCGGCAAAGTGCTGGTGAACATGGCGCCCGACGCGACCGAGGTCAGCTGGCAGTCGGTGCTCGAACAGCGCTCCCCGGTCACGCTCGTGGCGCCCAAGGTGACTGCCTGGATCGAAGTGTGGCGGCTGGATTTGAGCCCGATTTGGCACGCCAGCTTGGAGGGGTTGCCGGTCGTTCACGGCGACGCCTCGGTGCGCGTGCCCGAGTGGCGTCCTTGGCCGAACGAAACGGTCACGATCAATCTGCTGCGCCCAGCCGGGATCAGCGGCCAGACGTTGACCATCGACAACAGCAGCTATGAGCTGCGCCCCGGGCTGCGCGCGACGGACGCCACGGTGGCCTTCGCTCTGCGCTCGAGCCGCGGTGGCGAACACGTGCTGCATTTGCCCGAGGGCGCCGTGCTCGAGTCCGTGACCGTTAATGGTTCGCCGCAGCCACTCCGGCAACAAGCTCGCAACGTCACGCTTTCAATCGTGCCCGGCCTGCAGAACGTGGCGCTCACGTTTCGCTTGCCGCAAGGGATCGCCAGTTCGTTCACCGCGCCGCCCTTCGACTTCGGCACCAAGACCGTCAACGCCACGACCAGCATTCGCTTGTCGGATGCGCGCTGGGTGCTGTTCGTGCACGGCCCGCGGCTCGGCCCAGCGGTGCTGTTTTGGAGCCTGCTCTTGGTGCTCGTGCTGGTGGCCTTCGGCCTCGGCCAAATCACTTGGGTGCCACTCAAGCGCTACGAGTGGATGCTGCTCGCCATCGGCCTGTCGCAAATTCCGCTGCCGGCTGCTGCCTTGGTGATCGGTTGGCTGGTCGCGCTCGGCTTTCGCCGCGCGCGCCCCGCAGAGCGCCCTTACGTCTTCGACCTCGGCCAGCTCGTGCTCGTTGGCTGGACGCTGACCGCGCTCGTGATCTTGGTGTACGCCGTGCAACAGGGCCTGATGGGCACGCCGAACATGCAAATCCAAGGCAATGGCTCGCACAGCGAGCTCTTGCAGTGGTTCGCCGATCGCACGGGTGCCATCCCCGAGCAGCCCTACGTGCTCTCGGTGCCGATGCTTGCCTACCGCGGCGTGATGCTGGCGTGGGCGCTGTGGCTGGCCGTTTCACTGCTGCGTTGGCTGCGTTGGGGTTGGCTCAGCTTTTCCACGGGCCGCCTCTGGAAGCGCCAGCCGAAGCGCACTTTGCCGCCCCTGGCAGGGCCCCCCGCAGCACCGCCGCCGCCCGCTCAGCCCGCAGGCGTTGCGCCCATGGCACCGCCGCCGCCGCCGAGCGGGGAAGGGTGACGCGCTACGCCGCCGATGCGCGGCCGCTCGCGCCCAGAAAGCGCGCTCGCTCTTCGGCCGTCGGCACCAGGCACGACTGCGCGCGGATGCGATAGCGCACTTGGGCGAACGCGCGGTAGCCCGCGTCGCGCAGGAACGCGGGCACGAAGCGCAGCGCAGTCAACCACCGCCACGGTCCGCCCACGTAGCCGAGCACCCGCAGCATGGCCGAGGAACGCACCTCGGCGTGCACGCGGCCCTCACGGAGCTCGGTCCAGAGCATGGAATCGACGTCTGCTGCAATGCCGGCAAGCGCGCGCAGCTCGCTGCCGACCGCGCTCTCGAGCGGGGCGAAGCGCAAGGAATGCGAGCGCTCATGCTTGAGCACCCACTGCACTGCCTCACTGCACACGCCGCATGAGCCGTCGTAAAGTAGGATGGGGCCGTCTTTTAGTACGTCAGGGGAGGGCGTCATGAGCATCGGCGTGACGCAGTCTGAGCCCAAATTCGAGTTTTGCCCAACGGCGGGGAGTGACCCGCAAAGGTCGCGATTTTGCAGCGAACTCCGAGCCCAAACTGAACCGGGCGCTCATCATTCGCTTCTGGAGACACTCCTTTCGCCGCCGCAGTCTCCGGAGTCTGCACAGCATAGTGGCGACGGGGGTGCCTGCCAGACGTGCGGGGTGCTCGCCGTCGTTCGCTGCCCTTTGCAGTCAAAGGTGCGGCGAATCGTGAGCACCAGGTGGAGCGAAGCCGTGCCAAACCGGCTTCGGCTCCGCGCCAGCCCCCCGCAAACCATCAGACGCTCTTGCCGTCCCAGCGTTTCACCTCGAGCGCCAGCGGGTCCACTCCCTCCAAACAGCGCGCATTGATCATACACATCGCCACGCCACCGGGACCGATGCCGCGCGCAAACGAACGCACCCCGCAGTTGCTGCAAAACAGGTGATGGATCTGCTTCTTGTTGAACTGATAGTCGGTGAGCGAGCCTTCTCCGGACAGAAGCTGGAACTTATCCTCCGGCACGAACGTCATCAGCGAGCCCGTGCGCCCACACATCGAACAATTGCAAGCCAGCACCGGCCCACTCAGATCCAGCTCCACGTCGTACTTCACGTTGCCGCAATGACACGACCCTCGATACGTCTTGCTCTCACTCATGTTCCGAACTCCTCGCGCAGTGTGAGGGCTCAGCCTAGCGCGGTACGCAGCGCGCGGAAACACTGCCGGCGTGTGAGCTGCGCTCGAGGATCGCGAGCGCCCAGCTCTCGGGGACGGGTCGAGGCGTAGCGGATATGGCAGGTGTAATGGGCGGATGACTTCGAAGCTCAAGCAGAGTCTCTCTCGCTTTCGCCGAAGCGCTCGCGCTCGTGGATCGAGATGCGAAGCGTCTCGAGCAGACGCGGGAGCGCCGTGGTCGAGCGACGGCTGAGACGCGCCGCGGCGACGGAAAGGCAAGCCAGCCATCGAGCGAGCGAACCGCGGAATATCCCGCGTGTGGTTTTCGTCCCGGTGCCGCTCGAATAGACGAGCTTGTCGAGAGTGGGCGATCCCAATCCAGCAGCGCACCTCGTGGTCCGCAGGCGTTCCCGGGGAGCGCGCTGCTCTGGGGGTCGGGTGATGTAGTTGAACTAATATTTCGCAATCCCAGAAACGGAGCGCGTTTATTCGCGTCCCTGGGGCTTGACGATATTGAGTGCGGCCTCATTAATTCGAGGTGCCCCGAGCCCGCGGAAATGCGCCTGCCCCGACGCCGAGTAGCCCTCGGGGCCGCGGGCGTCCGCCGAGCATCGATTCCGAGCGTCTTTTGGCGGTGGCGCGGGATGTGTTTCTCGAGCGCGGCATTCGTGCAACGACGCTGGAGGTGGCCGAGCGCGCCGGGGTCTCCGAGGGCGTGCTGTTTCACCGCTTCAAGTCGAAAGAGGGGCTGTTCAGCGCCGCCATGGACTTCGATCGGGAGGAGGCCCCACGGCGCGTGCTCAAGGCCATCGGCGAGCTGGACGGGCTGGAGGTGCGCGAAGCGATCGTTCGGCTGGCCACCATGCTGGTCGGCGTGGGGCGCGTGGCGCTGCCGATCATGATGATGTCGTGGTCGAACCCACAGCCGTGCGCGATGCCGCCCTTCGATAAGAATCGCTCGAAATTCAGGGAGATTCTCAAGGCGCTGGGCGGCTACTTCGAACAGCAAATGGAGCACGGCAAGCTGCGCCAGGTGGACTCGGAAGTGCTCGCCCGTACCCTGCTCGGGGCCGTGCACCATTTCGTGCTGACGCGCATCCTGCTCGAAGAAGGCGATAGCGCCGCCATGCCGGAAGGCATGTTCGTGCGTGGCCTCACCGATCTTCTCCTGAACGGCACCGTCGCCCTCGAAGCGCCGCCGCCCCGCAATGCACGCCTCAGCGCGCGGTCCTGACGACGGCCGCCAAGGAACGAGAGTACAGAGTGACCCCGATGACCACCCGAAGAACGACCGCTGTCAGCCGCTATTTATTGAGTTCTAGCTTAGGAATCGCAGCCGCGACCGTGCTGCTGCTCGCAAGCGGACACGCCAACGCGACGCAGCCGCTCGAGACGTTCCTGGAGGCGGCGCGCAAGAGCAACTTCGACGTGCGCGAGCAGACCGCCACCGTCGAGCAAAGAAATTGGGAGAGCGAATCGGCGCTCGGTCGTCTGCTGCCGTCCGCTTCGGCGCGCGGCGTGTACACGCGCAACCAATACGCCGCGGTGATCCCCCCGGGGCCGCTCGCGCCCAACGGGCTCACGATTACGCCGCAGGATCAGCTCGATCTGTTCTTGCAAGTCGACGTCCCGCTGATCGATCTGTCCAATCACGCGCGCCTCGGGCAAGCGCGACACTTGGCGAAGGCTTCGAGCGCCCAGCTCGAGGTGGCGCAGAACGACGTGCAGCGCACGGTCGCCCGCGCCTACTACACTTACGTCGGCAGCGCCGCGCTGGTGCAAGCGGCCGAACGCAGTCAAAAGATCGCCGAGGACAATCTGGCTTTCGTCACCACACGCCACTCGATCGGCGTCGCGACCGAGCTGGATCGAGAACGAGCGCGCGCGAACGTCGAGCAGAGCAAGCAAGATAGGGCCCAAGCAGAGCTGGTCGGCATCACCGCCGGTCGCAACCTGGAGACCGTGTCAGGCATCTCGCCGACCCCCGTCGAAGAGTACCCAGCGGACGATTTGCACCCCGAAGACCCGCTCGCCGTGTGGCTCTCGAGCACCGATACGCCCTCCGATCGCGTGCAGGCCGAGCTTGGGCGCGCCGCGACTTCTGCCAAGAAAGCCGCCGCGTATTCGCTCTTGCCCACGCTCTCGGCGAACGGGCAAGAACGCATCACCAACGCCACCGGGTTCACCGGCCGCACCAGCTCCTACATGGTGCAAGCCATGCTTTCGTGGAAGCTCGACTATAGCGTTTACGCAACAGCACAAGCCCAGGCGAGCGCGGCGGACGTGCAAAAGGTGCGGGCCGAACGCGCGCGGCGCGGGGTCGAGGACGACATTTTCGGCGCCTGGGAGCGCGTGCGCACGGCGATCGTCAAGAGCGCCTCGGCCCGCGCGCAAGCCGACGCCGCCGTCCGCGCGGAGGAGCTCGCGCTCGCACGTTACCAATCGGGCGCCCTCACGCAGCTCGACGTCACGCAGTCGCAGCGCGACGCGTTCCAAGCCCAAGCTTCTCGCATCCAAGCCGACGCCGATCTCCTATACTCGCGCGTGCTGCTGCGCTTGGCAGCTGGTAAGTCCCCGCGGGTCAACCCATCCACGCTCCCCCCCGTCCCAGCCAAGGATCTCGGCGCGCAAGCAGTCCCCGCGCCCAGCGCCTCGCCCGCACCGCCGCCCGCACCTGCTCCCGCCGCCACCCCGGCCCCGCGTTGATTCATTTACCTGTGGTTCACCTGCCCATGTCCATCACCCTCCGTCGCTTCTTTCCTCGCTCCTACGAGCTCACGCTCGGAACCCTGCTGCTCGTCGCTTCCGTGTCGTCCGCGTCCGGTTGCAAACAGAAGGCCGACGCCGCGCCGGCGCCCAGCGCGCCCGCCGTCGCGGTCGTCACCGAGGCGGTGACGACCATCGACACCCCGCGCACGTTGCGGCTCACCGGAACGCTGCGCGGCGAGCGCGAGACGGATCTAGCCGCCAACGTCGCTGGCCGCGTGATCAGCATGAAGGTCGAGCGCGGCCAGCGCGTCGCCAAGGGCGAGCTGATCGCGGAGGTGGACGTGAGCGGCGCGGCGCTCGCGCTGTCGGAAGCGCGCGTCGCCGTGCAGACCTCGAAGACGCAGGAGGCCATCAATCAAATCGACTGCGCCCGCTATGAACGGCTCAAAGCGAGCAACGCAGTGACTGACCTCGAGTACGACCAAGTCACGGCCAAGTGCAAGACCGCGCCGCTCAATCGCGAGGCCGCCGAGGCGCGCCAGAGCATCGCCGCCAAGAACGTGGGCGACGGCAGGATCCGCTCGCCATTCGCCGGCATCGTCACCGATCGCTACATCGAAGTGGGCGAATACGTGCAGGCGTCGTCGCGCGTCGCCTCGCTCGCTCAGGTGGCCGATCTGCGGCTCGAGTTCAGCTTGCCCGAGCAGAGCTACCCGGACGTCAAGCTGGGGCAAAACGTCGCCTTCCGCGTGGCCGCTTACGGCACTCAGTCCTTCTTGGGCGCGGTGTCGCACGTCTCCGGCGCCGTGCGTGAGACGCGCGACGTGCTGATCGAGGCGAGCGTCAAGAACCCCGACCACAAACTCTTGCCTGGCATGTTCGCCGACGTGGAGCTCACCGTCGGTCACGAGTCGCTGCCCTCGATCCCGAAAGCGGCGGCGTTCGAAGCCAACGGCAAGCTCAACGTGTTCGCCGTGCAGGGCGGCACCTTGGAGCAGCGCGTGTTGCAGACGGGGCCTGAGGTTCAAGGGCGCATCTCCGTGCGCCGCGGTGTGGTCACTGGTGAGCAAGTGGTTGCCGTCTACAGTCCCGAGCTCAAGAACGGGCAGCGCGTGAAATGACCAACTCCATGATCAATGTCAGCGGCCTCCGCCGAAAGGAAGCCCTCCCATGCAGTGGTTAGCCAGAGTCTGCGTTCAACGGCCGGTGTTCGCGTCGGTGCTGATGCTGGTGATCTTGGTGCTCGGCACGGTCGGGTATCGCGGCCTCGGCGTCGATCAATTCCCGAACGTCGACGTGCCCGTGGTGGTGATCACCACGCAGCTACCGGGCGCCGCGCCCGAAGAGATCGAGACCGACGTCACGGACAAGATCGAAGGCGCGGTCAACCAGATCTCGGGCGTGGACGACCTCAACTCGGTCTCGAGCGAAGGCGTCTCGCAGGTCGTGATCATGTTCAAGCTGGACAAGGACACCAACGTCGCGGCCCAAGAGGTGCGCGACAAGGTGAACACCGTTCTGCGTGAGCTGCCGAGCGGCATCGAGCAACCGATCATCAGCAAGGTCGAGCCGAGCGCAGCGCCCGTGCTCTACCTGGGCGTGCGCGGCAAGGGCCAGAGCATGCGCGACCTCACGGAGGTGGCCGACAAGAAGGTGCGGCGCCAGCTCGAGACCATCCTGGGCGTGGGCAAGGTCACGATCATCGGCGGTCGCGAGCGACAGATCCACGTGCGCATGGATCCGCTCGCGCTGCGCGCGGCCGGCCTCACCGCCATGGACGTGATGAGCACGCTCCAGCAGCAGAACCTGATGACACCCGGCGGCAACCTCGAGACGGGCCCGCAGAGCGTCACCCTGCGCATCGACGGCCGCGTGACCTCGGTCGACGCCGTGGGCCGCCTAGTCATGCGCGCCAAAGACGGGCGCATTTTGCGGCTGTCGGACGTGGCGCGCGTGGTCGACGACCAAGAATCCATCGAGAGCCTCGCCCGCTACGACGGGGAAGAGGTCGTCCTGCTCTCGATCGTCAAACAGGCTGGCACGAACACGATCGAAGTCGTGGACAACATTCAGAAGCGCATCGTGAGCCTGAGCCAGTCCTTGCCGAAAGGCATGGAGCTCAAGGTCATCCGCGACAACTCGCAGACGATCCGCACCAGCGTAAAGTCCGTGATCGAGCACTTGGTCGTGGGTGCGCTGCTCGCCGCTGGCGTGGTCTTGCTCTTCCTCGGCAACGCGCGCAGCACGCTGATCGCCGCGGTCTCGATCCCGATCTCCGTGATCGGCGCGTTCGGCCTGATGTGGCTGCAGGGCTACACGCTGAACAACATCACGCTGCTCGCGCTCGCGCTCGCGGTCGGCATCGTGATCGACGACGCGATCGTCGTGCTCGAGAACATCATTCGCTTCATCGACGAGAAGGGCATGAAGCCGTTCCCGGCGTCCGTGCTCGCGACCAAGGAAATCGGCTTTGCCGTGCTCGCGACCACGCTGTCTTTGATGGCGGTGTTCATCCCGGTGGCGTTCATCGGCGGCATCCCGGGGCGCTTCTTGAAGAGCTTCGGCTACACGATGGCGTTCTCGATTGGCGTATCTTTGATCGTGAGCTTCTCGCTCACGCCCATGCTGTCGGCGCGCCTGCTGCTCGGCCACGGCAAAGGCGGCGGCTTGAGCCGCCTGGTGGATTTCTTCTACCGGCCGATAGAGCGCGTCTACATGGCCATGCTGGAGTTCTCGCTCAAGCGACGCTGGGTGGTCGCGATCGCGTGCGCGGCGGTCATGGGCTCATGCATTCCGGTGGCCAAGTCGCTGCCCGGCTCGTTCCTGCCGCTCGACGACAAAGCCAAATTCCAGGTCACGATTCGTGCCCCGGAAGGCACCAGCGCGGAAGAAACCTTGCTCGTCGCCGAGCGCGCCAGCGGCCTCTTGCGCAAGTTGCCGGGTGTCACCCACATCCTGATTACCGTCGCCGAGGACGATCAGATCACGCGCAACTATGCGCAGCTCTACGTCGATCTCGTGGACCCCGGCCAGCGCGCTTCGACGCAGTTTCAGCTGATGGACCGCGCGCGAGAGCTGGTGATCCCGAACATGCCCAAGGAGCTTCGCATCAACATCGCAGAAGTCCCGGACTTCTCGGTCGGTTCCAACACGCAGGGTGTGCAGTACATCCTGTCCGGGCCGAACTTCGCGGAGCTCGAGAAGGGCGCGGGCACCATCACCTCCGCGCTCAAAAAGAGCGGCAAAGCGGTAGACGTCGATACCACCAACATCGCCGGTCGCCCCGAGGTCCGAGTAACGATCGATCGCGATCGGGCGGCCGATCTCGGCGTCAGCGTCGCGAGCGTCGCCACCACCCTGCAAATGCTCGTGGCGGGCGTCAAAGCCTCGACTTTTCCCGAAAACGGCAATGAATACGAAATCCGCATTCGCGCGGACGAGCAGTATCGCACGGACCAGAACGCGCTCTCCTTGATGAGCGTGCCGTCGTCCAAGTACGGCAGCGTGCCGCTCAGCTCGGTCGTCAACTGGGAGCGGGGGGTCGGTCCTTCGCGCATCAATCGCTACGCGCGCGAACGTCAGATCACCATTTTGGCCAACGCGGCCGCGGGCGCCGGCGACAATGACGTGAGCGCCATCATCTCGAAGGAGTTCAAAGATCTCAATCTCGGGGCGATGTACCAACTACGCCCGACCGGGCGCTCGAAGTCACAGGCCGAAACCGCCGCCGGCTTCATCTTGGCGCTCAGCATGGCCTTCGTCTTCATGTACCTGATCCTGGCGGCCCAGTTCGAGTCCTGGCTGTACCCGGTGATCATCCTCGTGTCGCTGCCGCTGACCGTGCCGTTCGCCTTCATCAGCCTCAAGATATTCAATCAGAGCATCAACATGTTCTCGATGCTCGGCTTGTTGGTGCTGTTCGGCGTCGTGAAGAAGAACAGCATTTTGCAGGTGGATCACACCAATCACCTGCGCCGGCTGGGCCGCAGCCACTTCGACTCACTGATGCAGGCGAATCGCGATCGCTTGCGTCCGATCCTGATGACCACGATCGCCTTCGTGGCGGGCATGGCGCCGCTCTTGCTCTCGTCCGGCATCGGCTCCGGCTTCAACAAGGCGACGGCCAGCATCGTCGTCGGCGGCCAGACGCTCTCGCTCTTGCTCACCTTGCTGGCGGTGCCCGTGTTTCACAGCGTGGTCGACGACGTACTCGACTGGCGCGCACGCCGGAAACAAAAAGGAAAAATTGACCGCGGCGAAGCCGAGCTCGACGCCCTGCTCGGCACGGGCGACGAACCGCTGGCCAAGGCGCTCGAACGCGCCGCCGCGGAGTGAACGGAACGGCGACGGCGCGACGCGCCGTCGCCACGGCCGAGTCGCTCGAGCTCCGCAGCGCGCTCGAGACGACCACTCGGTGCGACAAATACGTCGCTCGGTGCGCGCTGTTCGAGCGCTCGCTGCTCGCCCGCTTCGTTTCGTGTTCTCGCATGAAGTAGCCAAAATCCCGGCCACTCGAGCAGCACGAAACCGAGCCAAAACCTGGCTCTGAGACGAACAAATTTGTCTGTCCGTCCGCCGGATTTCGACAGATTTGTCGGACACAAACGGAATGGGCGATTTCGACGCTGTTTCGCGATCGGCGAGGCCAGCAATTCGTTGCGCATTTGCGGCGTGGCATATCGGTTGCACTGAGGTGACTCCGATGACGGCAACGCAGACACGAATCAGTCGCAGGCAGCGAACACTTCAGTCGTCCGCAGCTCGTTAGACGCGCTCAGCACTCGAGACGCGCTCTGCACTCGAGTCGTTGAAACGATCAGCGGCGAGCTCGACGCGAGTCGCCCAGATTCGAAAACGGAGCCCGATTCGCAGGCGGTCGTGTGTTCGCGCGCCTGCGCTCTTCACCCATTGCTTGTCCTCTCGGAGCTCTTCCCACCTCATGTTCAAGCCTGGTTTCCCCCCTGCTCTTCTCAAAGCTTCCGCTTTGCTTCTAGGCACTTTGCTGACCGGGACGAATTCGGTTCAAGCCGAGGAGGCAGCGCCGCTGCCCTGGCAGCTTCGTCCGGTAACGCCGAGCAACGTCGTGCAGCTGGCTCTCCCGCTTTCATTTTGAGTCGCAAAGGACCCACAAAAATGACCACAAATCGAACACGACGTGACTTCATCCGCGCTGGCGCCAGCTTGGCCGCGCTGGCAGCGCTGCCGAGCTGCAGCAAATCGAAGGCAAGCTCCGCCGGTCCGGCCCCGAGCGCGGTCGGCATGCCGCAGCTGATCGGTGACGCGAGCAAACCCGAAACAGCCGACCTGCGCTTCGGCATGATCGCGCTGACCGACTGTTCGCCGATCGTGATTGCGCACGAAAAGGGGTTATTCAAGAAGTACGGGATCAACTCGACGATCATCAAGGGCGCGAGCTGGGCCGCCATTCGTGATTCGCTGTCCAACGGCGACATTCAAGCGACCCACATGTTGCTCGGCATGCCGATCGCCTCGACCATGGGCCTCTTGGGCTCGCCCAAGAAGCCGATGATCATTCCCTGGCTCTTGAACCGCAATGGTCAGGCGATCACGATGAAGACCGAGCTCAAGGGTAAAATCGCAGGCGATCCCAAGGCGCTGAAGCCGCTGGTGGACGAGGCCAAGGCCAAGGGAACGCCGATGACCTTCGCCATGACCTTTCCGCCCGGCACGCACGCCATGTGGATGCGCTACTTCCTCGCCTCGGGCGGCGTCAATCCCGACAAGGACGTGGCGCTAGTGACGGTCCCGCCGCCCCAGATGATCGCCAACATGAAGGTTGGCAAGATGGATGGCTTCTGCGTCGGCGAACCGTGGAACGCCCGCGCGGTCGCGGACGGCATCGGCTACACGGCCACCACCACCCAGGAGATCTGGAAAGATCATCCCGAGAAAGTCTGCGCATTTACCGAGGAATTTGCGCAGAAGAACCCGAAGACCGTCAAGGCCGTGCTGAAAGCACTGCACGAAGCCAGCGCTTGGCTCGATGACATGAAGAACCGCCCCGAGCAGGCCTCGCTCGTCTCGCTCCCGACCTACATCAACTGTCCTCCGGAGGCGATCCTCGGGCGGCTGAAGGGAGAGTACGACTATGGCGACGGCCGGAAGACGCAAGACGAGAACTACATGATCTTCAGCAAGCGGAACTGCAACTACCCGCAGGCGAAGTACTCGACCTGGTGGCTGTCGCAGTTCCGTCGCTGGGGCATGGTCGAGGGCAAGCCGGACTACGCGGGTGTCGCCAAGCAGGTGATGCGCGGTGACATCTACGAGGAAGCCATGAAGGAGCTCGGCTACGCCCACGGGGGCGCGAACGAAGAGCCCGAGACGCTGTTCGACGGCGTGCGCTTCGATCCCAAAGATCCCGAAGGCTACGCCGCCGGGTTCGCCGTCAAAGCACTCAAGGGGTGAGCGGAATGTTCAGGCGAAACGAAGGAGCAACTTCCAGGCAACGCCGAGGTCGCCTCGTCGAGCGATCCTCCCCCGTACCCGCTGGCGTAAATCCAGCGGGGCCCCAACCTCGAACGAAAGGCATGGCCATCCAATGCTGAAGATTGCTTCCAGCCGCTTGTGGAAGGGGCTCTTTCTACCGCTCCTGGGCATCTTCTTCGTGGTCGGATTGTGGGCGTTGACAAGCTCGACGTGGGCGCCCGCGCTGCCTTCGCCCGCGCGGACCTGGGAGGTGAGCAAGCCCTACATCCTTGCGCCTTTCGAGAAGCGCGGCGAGCTCGATCAGGGGATCTTACGCTTCACGTGGTACTCGCTGATCCGCGTCGCGAAGGGCTACTCGCTGGCGATTCTGATCGGCACACCGCTCGGACTCTTGCTCGGCGTGTCGAAGTGGTTCACCAATTCGTTCGACCCGATCATTCAGATCTTGCGTCCGGTCTCGCCGCTCGCCTGGTTGCCGCTCGGGCTGGTCATTTTCCAGAAGCCCGAACCCGCCGGCATCTTCACGATCGCCATGTGTTCGATGTGGCCGACGGTGCTCAACACCGCGCTCGGCGTGCGCTCAATCCCGCAGGATTACTTGAACGTGGCGCGCGTTCTCCAGCTTTCGCGCTGGAAGACCTTGTTCCGAGTGCTCTTGCCGGCCGCCTTGCCGTACATGTTCACCGGCTTTCGTCTGAGCCTGGGCATCGCTTGGCTGGTGATTGTCGCAGCCGAGATGCTGACCGGCGCGCCAGGGGTCGGCGGCTTTCTGTGGCAGGAATACAACGCGTTGATCTACGAGCACATCATCCTGTGCATCATCACCATCGGCGTGGTCGGCTTTGGGCTCGATCGAGTGATGGGCTTGATCGAGCGGAGGTTCAAGAGCGCATGAAAGCCTTCGTCGAGCTGCGTGGTGTGAGCAAAGGCTTCGACTCGGCGTCGGGCCGCATGAACGTGCTCGAAGACGTGAACCTCGAGGTCGCCGAGGGCGAGTTCGTGGCCATCGTCGGCTACTCGGGCTCGGGCAAGACGACGCTCATGTCGCTCTTGGCGGGTCTGATCAAGCCGGACTCGGGCAGCGTCACCGTCGCGGGCAAGCCGGTGCTCGGTCCTGGCCCAGATCGCGGCGTGGTGTTTCAAAACTACTCGCTCTTGCCCTGGCTGACCGTGTTCGAGAACATTCACCTGGCGGTCGATCAGGTGTTCGCACACGAGACGCCCGTCGCCCGGCGCGAGCGCACCGAACGCTACGTTCAGCTCGTGAATCTCACGCACGCCAAGGATCGCAAACCCGGTCAACTTTCGGGCGGCATGCGCCAGCGCGTTTCCGTCGCTCGCGCGTTGGCCATGGACCCCAAGGTGCTGCTCTTGGACGAACCGCTGGGCGCGCTCGACGCGCTCACCCGCGGCACCCTACAAACGGAGATTGAGCGGATCTGGCAAGCCGACAAGAAGACCGTGGTCATGATTACGAACGACGTCGACGAGGCCGTCTTGCTCGCGGATCGCATCATTCCGCTCAGCGCGGGCCCGCGGGCCACGTTGGGCCCCGCGGTGTCGGTCGAGATCGAACGTCCCAGGGATCGCAAGGCGCTCAACCATCACCCGGAGTTCAAACACGTGCGCAGTCGTGTCATCGAATACTTGCTCGGCAGCGCGGCCAAACGCCGTGCCACTCGCGAGCGAGAGCAGCCCAGGGCCGTGCTCTCCGATGCGCGGGAGGTCGAGGCATGACCGAGCAAATGCGAGCAGTCACCAAGTACCTCGAGATCTGGCAGCTCGAGAAATCATTTCCAAGCGCCAATGGGCCGCTGGTGGTCGTGGAGAACTTCAATCTCTCGGTTCATCAGGGCGAGTTCGTGTCCTTGATCGGACACTCCGGCTGCGGCAAATCGACGGTGTTGTCGATCGTGGCCGGGCTCACCCAGGCCAGCGCTGGCACGGTGATCCTCGGTAGTCGCGAAATCACCATGCCCGGCCCCGATCGCGGCGTGGTCTTCCAAACTCCATGCCTGTTCCCTTGGATGACCGTGCTCGAGAACGTGACGCTCGGCCTCGAGCAAGTCATGCCCCAGGCCAGCGCGGCCGAGCGCGCGAACGTCGCGGGCCACTACCTCGAGCTCGTGGACCTGCACGACTCACGGCACAAGCGCCCTCTGGAGCTGTCACAAGGCATGCGGCAGCGCGTCGGGCTGGCGCGCGCGTTCGCGCTCTCGCCCAAGATGCTGCTGCTCGATGAGCCCTTCGGCATGCTCGATTCACTGACCCGCCTCGAGCTGCACGAGGTGTTGCTGACGCTGTGGCGCGAGAATCGCAAGACCTTGCTGATGGTGACCCACGACGTGGACGAGGCGCTGTTCCTGTCCGATCGAGTGGTCATGATGACCAACGGCCCGCGCGCCACGGTGGGTGACATCCTCGAAATTCCCTTCGCGCGGCCACGCAACCGCGCTGCCCTGCTGGAAGATCCCGAGTACTACGTCTTGCGCGAGCGTCTGATTGGCTTTTTGGAAGATCACAAAGCGGTCAGTCCGGCTGAGTCAGCCAACGGCAGAAAGCACGCTCCCGCTGTCCCTACGCCTCGAGAGCCAGCCCGTGTCGACGCTTAGGGCCCGGGCCTAGCTCTCGCAACCATCGCCGACTGAGAGACGGTAACTATGACGGACCGGCACCGGAAGCACAGAACCGTGGTCCACAAAGAGCTCGAATGGCACGACGCCTGCGTCATCGACGAGGTCGCGCCAGGCTCGGGGCTGGCCGTCTCGGTCGGAGATGAGCAGATCGCGATCGTACGCACCGAGAGCGGCTTCTTGGCCGCGCTCTCCAACTTCGACCCATTCAGCAACGCGTTCGTGATCGCGCGTGGGCTGGTTGGAGATCGCGGCGGCGTGCCGAAGATCGCCTCACCTATTTACAGGCAAAGCTTCTGCCTCGAGACCGGAGAGTGCTTGGAGGATAGAAACATCCGTCTCGCGGTCTTCCCGGTCCGGGTCGCGAACGGACGCATTCAAATCGCGCTGTCCAAGCGAGTGACCACGCCCTGAAGCGAGCGCTAATGGGCAAAGTAGAGCGTGGCGCGCTTTTGCCCTTTGGTGGTGACTTTTCGCTCGCTGATCAGGCGCTTGACCGGCAGCACCAGCGCCTTCGTCGGGACACCGAGGCCGGTGCCGATCTTCTCGATTCGCTGCCCCGGGTTCTTGGCGATGTAGGCGTGTAGCTTCTTGATCAAAACGGCGAGCTCCGCCGGAGAACGCTTGGAGCCTGCCTGCTGCCGCTCGAGCGCGAGCGAACCGCGGCCGAGTTCACGCGAGGCCCCGCGTGGTGACAGTGCGCTGCCGCCGTTCAACGCCGTCTGCACGGACTCGAGCGCTGCGCGTTGAATCAGACCCTTCAGTTGCTCGACAAACGACTCGACGGCTTCGCGAACTGCGTCATCAATGTTCGACATCGCACCTGGGTACGTCGGTTGGTGTCGAACTGTCAATCGCAACAATAGCTTTCCGTCTCACCTGTCGCGCTGGACAGCCATGCTGGTCACGAGACCAGGTTCCGTGCGCGTTACGCTGGCTCCGACATTTGTCCTATTCTGACATGATATGATCCAACTCGAAACGAGTGCGCACCTTTGAGCAGATTAGATAGTTTGACGGGAGTGTGAAGTCAGCGCGCGCCAGGGGTGAGTCAACGTGCGAACGGACGTTGCAGTCGGGTTCTGCGGCGCGAAGGCTCGTGCCAGGCTCTGGTTTTGCACGGGTTTATGCCGCGCCTTTATTTGTAGGCAAGCCGCGTGCCCACGTCTAAAGTCGGCCGTTCATGAGTCAACGCGACTTTTTCAGCGACGAGGCCAAGCGTGCCACGGCGGCCGCCGTGCTGCGCGCTGAGGCCCAAACGTGCGCCGAAATCGTGGTCGCGGTGCGCAAGGCTTCGGGCCGCTACGGCGTGCTCGCCTACCACTTCGGATTGGGGCTTTCGGCGCTGGTCGTGGGGTATTTGCTGCTCGTACCCGCGGTATACAGCGCATTCGCCATCGCGCTCGACGGCATCGTGGCCTTCGCGCTGGGCTCGTTGCTCGCCGCCAACTTGGACACGCTGAAACGGGCTCTCTCGCGCCCCGCGACGCTCGACGAAAACGTGAAGTCGGGCGCGCGCGCCGCGTTCTTCGATCTCGGTATCTCACGCACGTCCGGCCGACACGGCCTGCTCGTGTATGCCTCGATGTTCGAGCGCCGCTCGGTCGTATTGACGGATATCGGCATCAATCCAGCGCCGCTCGGACCGCGCTGGGTCGAGGCCGAACGAAACCTGGCCGAAGCAGTCAAGCGCCGCGATCTGCCGGCCTTTCAGCGCGCGGTCGAACAACTCGGTGCCGTCCTCAGCGAAGCGCATCCGCGCTCCGCTGAGGACGTGAACGAGCTCCCGGACGAGGTTCAATGAGCGGTCGCTTTCGAAAGCAGCACCGAACACTGCTCATTTGGCTGCCTTTGGCCTTGGCCTTAGGCCTGGCCTTGTCGTACTCGGTCAGCGCTTGGGCCAGGCCCGGCGGCGGACATACCTACTCGGGTGGCTCCTCTCGCTCCACTCGTTCCTCTGGTGGACATTCGGGCGGCGGTGACGGCGGTGACGCGGCGGGCTTGATCTTTCAGCTGATATTGCTTTGCATCCAACATCCGGCCCTGGGCGTACCGCTGCTGATCATCGTGGTCGTGTTCTTCATCGCCAAGGCCGCCATCGGCGCGCGGCAAAAGGGCTGGTCCACCACCACGCCCGAGACCGTTCAAGCCGTGCAGCGCGTGGAACGAAGCGCGCGCGTGGGGCAGAGCCAACTCGACGCGATCCGGACGCTCGATCCAGGCTTCTCGCTCGTGCTGTTCGAGGACTTCGCGTACATGCTGTATGCGTCCGTCTTGCGCGCCCGCGGCGTCGGCACCCAAGCACTCGCCGCCTACTTGGCGCCGAACCTCGCGCAAGCTCTGGTCGACCCGCAGCTCTCGGACGTGCAAGGCATCGTCATCGGCGCCATGCGCTACGTGCACTTTTCGGGCACTGCGGGCCCAACGCTCGAGCTCGAGCTCGAGCTCGAGTCCAACTACGTGGAGGTCCTCCGCGCAGGCGGCACGCGCCGCTTCTACGCCGTCGATCGCATGCGGCTCACGCGCGCGACCACGGCCCGCTCCCGCCCGCTGACGCGTGCCCACAAACTCGATTGCCCGAACTGCGGCGCGCCGCTCGAAGCCGTGCGCGGCACGGAGTGCAGCTATTGCCGGCAAAACGTGGGCTTCGGCCGCTTCGATTGGATGATCGCGGAGCTCGGCAACCAGAGCCGCGAAACCCGCGGCCCGCTCCTGACCAGCGACGTCGCCGAGACCGGCACCGAACTGCCCACGATCGTCGCTAGCGGCGCGCCCGCCAGGTTCGAAGAACTCCAGCGCAAAGACCCAGCGCTCAGCTGGCCAACCTTGCAAGGTCGCGTCGCGCTGATCTTCAGCGAGCTGCAGGCCGCCTGGTCCGGCCGCGAACCGCTGCGCATCCGCCCCTTCGTATCGGACAACCTCTTTCAATCCATGTACTACTGGATTGATCTCTACACTCAAGAGCGCTGCCGCAACATCAGCGAAAACGCGACCATCCAGCGCGTCGACCTAGCGAACGTCCTCAGCGACGCCTACTTCGACTCGATCACCCTGCGCCTGTTCGCCACCAGCATCGATTACACTGTCTCGGATCAAGGCAAACTCCTCAGCGGCCACAAGACCCGCCCCCGCACCTACTCCGAATACTGGACCCTAATCCGCGGCACCACCCGCCGCGGCGAACCCCGCCGCGACAACACCTGCCCCAACTGCGGAGCCCCCCTACGCATCGCCATGACCGGCCAATGCGAATACTGCCGCGTAAAAATCACGAGCGGCGACTTCGACTGGGTGCTGTCGAGGATCGAACAGGACGAGTCATATGGCGGGTAAGCGGAGTTGAGCGTCGCCCCCACGGTTGCTGCTGGCAGGTCCGCCGACAGGGACGCCCAGTGAATCTTCTGCTCTGATCCGAGCTCGGATCACCCTTTCGGTGAAATCGTAGACCACCCGCTGTCAGCCCCCACCGCTCCACTCTCCTGAGCCCGATTCCGAAGCCGCCACTCCGAGCGGCATTCTAGTTTCGTCAACCACCTTTGTACTTGCATCGGCACGCCCGTCTTTACCCGCGCTTCAGCCGCCCGACTCAAATCAGCCCAATTCAAACGTCTGTGCGTTCACGCCGCTGCTGCGCTTCAGTCACGCGGTTCGACCCGATTCAAACATCTACGCGTTCACCCTCAGCGCCGCAATGCGATGAGGCTCCGACTCGCGACCGCGCGTTGAGAACCCACGTGCCAATCAGGCTGATGAAACTAGCAACTTCGACCTATTCGTCGGCATTCCCACCTCAAGCAAGGTGATGATTGCAGAGTGGCGCCGTCCGAGATGTGGATACCGTCGTAACCGCGCAGAGCGAATCGCTGCGCGTCACCGGCCTCGCAGAGAGCGCAGAACACTCGCATAGCTCGAAGCGTGCACGTTCGTGGCGCGGGTTGCTGCGGGCGGGCATGCTAGTTCCGTAAGCTCCACATTCGGTGAGGTTTGCCTCGCCGGCCCGTCCTCGATTGCGCCTCCGATCGCTTCAGCCGCGCGACTCAAATCGGCCCGATTCAAACGTCTGTGCGTTCACACTCCTACGCCGCGATCCGGTGGGGCCTCGGTGCGCGACTGGGGCGTGGAGGACCAACCTGTCAAGAAGCTGATGCCTTCGCCGCGCCTGCCGACGCTTCCGCTGCGTGCAAAGTGATGGTCGCAGAGCACCGCGCAGAGCGAAATCACTGCGCGTCACCGGCTTGGTTGATCGATCACGTTGCAAGCAAAGTGATGATCGCAGAGCACCGCGTAGAGCGAATCACTGCGCGTCACCGGCTTGGTTGATCGATCACGTTGCAAGCAAAGTGATGATCGCAGAGCACCGCGTAGAGCGAATCACTGCGCGTCACCGGCTTGGCTGATCGATCACGTTGCAAGCAAGTGATGGTCGCAGAGGACCGCGTAGAGCGAATCACTGCGCGTCACCGGCCTCGCAGAATCAGCCGAGCACTCGCCTGAGGCCGAGCGCGCGTATACGTTCGTGGGCGGGTGCTGCGGGTGGCATCCTAGTTTCGTAAGCTCTATTTGTGTGAGTTTTGCATCGCCCGACCCGTCCTCGACTGCGCTTCTGAGCGCTTCAGGCGCGCGACTCAAATCGGCCCGATTCAAACGTTTGTGCGTTCACACTCCTGCCGCAATCCGGCGCGGCTCCCGTGCACGACTGGGGCATGCCGAACAACGAACCTGCCAAGAAGGTTGATGCTTAATCAACCTTACTGCCTCACCGGAATACCCGCTGCAAAGGGATGATCGCAGAGCACCGCGCAGTGCTTGCGCGGCACAGGCTCGCAGAATCAGCCGAGCACTCGCCTGAGGCCGAGCGCGCGTATCCGTTCGTGGGTGGGTGCTGCGGGCGGCATCCTAGTTTCGTAAGCTCTACCTTCTGTGAGTTTTGCATTGCCCCGCCCCGGCCCGTCCTCGACTACGCTTCAGCCGCGCGACTCAAATCGGCCCGATTCAAATGCCGTATGCTTTCACAAGCTGCGCCGCAATGCGGTGAGGTTCCCGTGCGCGACTGGGGCATGCCGAACGAACCTGCCAAAGAAGGTTGATCCGTTAATCAAGTCGTCGCGCCACCGGAATACCCACTGTAAACAAAGTGATGATCGCAGAGCACCGCACAGGGCGAATCGCTGCGCGTCACCGGCCTCGCAAAGCCAGCACAAAGCCAGCACGATTCCTCGCTGGCGCACTCTAGTGCCGTAAACTACCTTGGCGAATTTTGCATCACCCGGCCCGTCCTCGACTCACCTCCGAGCGCTTCAGCCGCAGACTCAAATCGGCCCGATTCAAAATGCCGCGTGCTTCACAAGCTGCGCCGCAATTCGGTGACGCTCCGGGTGCGCGACTGGGGCGCGCCGAACGAACTGGCGCGGAATATTGATGCGGCCAATCAAGTTCGCGGTCACCTGTCTCGCAGAACCAGCCGAGCACTTGACTGAGCCCGACGCTTGCATGTTTGTGGGCGAGCACTCTGGGCAGCGTTCTAGTTTCGCGCACTCTACCTTGGTGTGTTTTGCATCGCCCGACCCGTCCTCGACTGCGCCTCCGAGCGCTTCAGTGGCACGGCTCAAACTCGGCCCGATTCAAATGCCGCGTGCTTCATAAGCTGCGCCGCAATTCGGTGACGCTCCGGGTGAGCGACTGGGGCGTGCCGAACGAACTTGCCAAGAACGTTGATCCGGCTAATCAACTTCGCGGTCACCGGTCTCGCAGAGTCAGCCGAGCTCCGGAGCCCGACGCATGCACGTTTGTGGGCGAGTACTCTCGGCAGCATTTAGTTTCGCGCACCTCTACCTTGGTGTGTTTTGCATCGCCCTGCTCGTCCTCGACTGCGCCTCCGAGCGCTTCAGCCGCAGACTCAAATCGGCTCGACTCAAATCGGCTCGACTCAAATCGGCTCGACTCAAATCGGCTCGACTCAAATCGGCTCGACTCAAATTGGCCTGATTCAAACGTCTGTGCGTTCACACTTCTGCGCCGCAATGCGGTGAGGCTCCGGCGCGCGGCTGGGGCGTGTAGCACCCCCCAAACCCCAAAAATATCGACGAGGGAGGGTAACGGACGGTACGCGCGACGCCACGTGATCAGCACGCATGAACCGCGTCGCGCGATGCATCTCCGCGGCGGCCCTCGTCGCCGTCGCAACGGTGAGGCTCTGGCGCGTGGCTGAGGGCGATCAGTGAGCGCGATGCGCTGAATGCTCGCCTTCTGCGATCAAGAGCTGTTGTGCGGGGGCAGCACGATGAAATTTTTCTTGTGGTTCAACACGCCCCAGCCGCGCGTCGGAGCCTCACCGCGGACGCCCGACGCGCACACTCTCGCAGTGAACTTAGAGCCGATCCTAAAGCTCATGTTGCCTGCAGAAACGCGATCGAGCCACCCGCGACTTGGACCCGTGTAAGGCAGTGCTCGCCACGTCGCTCCCAGCGTGCGAGCAGGCCACGGAAGCGGTTGTGCCAAGAGTTGGCGCGTTCGACGACCCAGCGTCGCGCCTTTGTCGCGTACCTTGCTGAGCAGAGGTTGTTCGCCGCGCCGTCGGATGTGCGGTCGAATCCCGCGAAGGCGAGTCGCCCCGGGGCGACGTGCGGATAGTCGTAGCCCTTGTCGAGGCACAAGGGCTCGGGACGCCGCGGCCTCGGGGGCCACGCAGGACCACCGCGTCGAGCACATCGCTAGTGAGGCGTCTGGCACGTTCGGCGCTAATCAGCGCCGCGAACGGCACACGATCCCTCGGCGACCGTCGTAATAGCTCAGCAGCTCGCGATGGCTCGCGGCGAGCACGCCGAGCTGCACGCACTTTTGAAAGCGCAGGTGGTATGTCGAGCCCGAACCAAAATCGTTCGGCAATGCCTTCCACTGACAACCCGTCTTCACCCGATGAGGGTGCCTGCCATTACCGCACGCGAGCGGCGCGAGCGGCGTAATCGTCGATGTGTGCGCGCGTGGCAGGCAACTGGAGCGCGACCGCCCTTCGGCTTTGCCGGCTGGACAGGAATTAGCGGCTCGATCTGACTCCCAAGCGCATCCGGAACGTCGGCAAACTTTGCGTCCACGGAGCGCTATAGCTCGCACTCGAGCTACCAGTTCAGGAGGTTTTGGGCTCGACGCTTAGGGTCCGCGAATGGCTAAGTCGGTCGATGATCGCGGTCGAGGTGCGCGTCTGTCGAACCGCGCAGCAGGCGAGGTGCGCGTCTGTCGAAGCGCGCAGCAGGCGCATCCTGCTGTATGTAGTAACTGAGGAGCAACGAAGCCAGCCGGGACTCAAGATTCTACACATCACGTAGCTCCCAGCCGAGGGCGAGTTCGGTGAGCGTCTTGTACTCGCGAAACAGGGTAAGCCACCCTGGAGGGCCATTGCGCTTGAGGTGGCCGCCCAGTGCTGCGACCGCGTAGAGCGCGTCACGAGCCGTTGGTTTGCTGGCGTTCTGAAAGCGTTTTTGTGTTTTCGGGTGGGCCACGAGCACAGCCATTTGTATGGGACTGAGTACGGCGGCAGCGGGTGGCGGCTCGGGGGAGTTGGCGAGGGTCCGCAGGTGAAGGATCGACCACGCGATTGGGACGAAGAGGACAACGGCGTTGAGTAGGGCGGTGACATCCACCAGCTGGCGAGCTTGTACCCTGCAACCAGTTATCAAGGCCTTGTTGAATTCTTCGATTGGCCAACGACAACGGTAGTAGTCGACGATCGTCAGGACCTGTTCCGGGGTGTCCACGGGCTCGCAGGAGACGAGCTTCCATTCGATGGCCTGCTCTCCCTCGGGAGGTTCAGGTTCCCAAACGCGAACGACATTTACGTCGATGAAGTCCGGATACTTCTCCTTCGGAAGATCCCTCGGACGTTTGATGCGCACAGACCTGGCGGCGAAGACCAGGGTGGCGAGTCGAGCTTCTCTTGGGGGAAAGACCTTTAAGGTTCCCTGGCTCTTGTGATCCTTGCGAAATGCAAGCGGCACTTCTCGCTCGGCGATCCCCTGTGCCTGTTTGAGAGCCTCGTAAAGCTTGGTCACCTCGTCATCGCCAGCGATGATGTTTCGGTCGTATCTGAGCCGCAGTACAAATCCAAGATCGTTCGCGAGCATCCCCGAAATGATTTCGTACCAGTCGCTCTCGCGATCGGCCACATGGATGACGCGCTTGACCCCCGCTAGCTGCCTTTCGACCTCGTCGATTCCCTTCGTCCAGCGCAGATACTCTTTTTCTGGATCGCTCTGAACGATGCGAGCCGTCCTCTTTCCTTGCCGTGCCGCTTTTTCTTTACGAATGACGGGGATGAAGCTGAGGATGCCAAGCGGCTCATGTCGCTCGTCCGGGTTCACGGCCAACGAGAAGTGGGCGTAGAAGCCTCGCCCGGACTTCAGCATCGGTCCGAGTCCCGTCCGGCCGTCGCCCGCGAACTCCAGTCCCGTCGTGTCATGAGAGGCAGCCACCACCTGCTGGGGTTTGGACCTCACGCGCTCGACGGTCTCGGCGCAGTGCGGCGCCAACAACTTCCCAGCGTTCACGTTCGCGTTGTTGAGGAACCTGTATAACCCCTCGAGCTCCGCATCGTTGCCCATCGCCTCAGGAAAGCTCACGTCCGGTTTCGCTGCCAGAGCGGCAACCACTCGCTTCAGGCGTCGGTTACGTTTCTCGTGACCCAGATCGATATCTTCAAATTCCCCCATGACCGTGACCACATTGGAGTCTTCCATTCAGACCTTCGATCATGCCAGGCGACGGTGAACAAGTTTTAAGTGCAGGATCTTGAGAGCCGGGATGCATCGGCCGCGAGCGCGATCGACTTAGCCATTCGCGGGAACTTAGCCCGATTCAAATCCGATCTTGGACAGGGGAATCCGAGTGCGGACGCGGCGTCGTCAATGTCGATGAGTCATGAGCAAAAATGATATTTGATCTTATTCTGTGCTTGCGCGCGCCGGGATTGGCGCTATCACTAGATGAGGGTGAGGTGTTGATGGGTGCCAATCAATTAGCCTTCGCGTTTCCGGAGCCGAAACGCCGCGGTGGTGTGCGTCGCGGCGCGGGGCGCAAGCCGCGCGCCGCGCATCTCCGCCAAACTCCGCATCGCGCGCGGCCTGTGCATCGCAAGGCGCACCCGGTGCACGTCACGCTGCGGGCGGGGCTGCGTTCGCTGCGTTCTCAGCAAGTGGCGCGCACGTTGCTGGGCGGGCTGCGTGATAGCAACCGGGAAGGCTTTCGCATCGTGCACTATTCCGTTCAGGATAGTCACGTCCATTTAATCGTCGAGGCCGAAGGTCAAGGCGCTCTTCTCTCTGGCGTTCGCGGCTTGCTGGTGCGCATCGCGCGTCGCGTGAATCGTCTGCTCCGCAGGCGCGGCCGCTTCTGGGCGGATCGCTGGCACGGTCGCGATCTGGAGGGGCCGCGGCAAGTTCGCAATGCCCTCGTGTACGTGCTGCAAAACCATAGCAAGCACTCGCGTCGTGTGGCTCTCGATCCGCTCTCTTCCGCGGCGTCATTCGATGGTTTTGCCCGCGTCGTGCCGCCGGGATTCTGCAGCATTGGTCCTCCCTGCACCGCTGCGGCGAGGACATGGTTGCTCCGGAGCGGCTGGCGACGGCGGGGGTTGATTCGCCTGGATGAGGTGCCGGCTGGTAGGTGATGTAGGTTGGATACCAAAACTGGTTGTCATTCTTTGCAGAAGCGCGGCCAGCTTTGAAGCGCAGCTGAGCTCGTCCAGCTGAGCTGCACCCCGTCTGCTCACTACGGCAACGTGATGCTCGCGACCGTTTCGCTGCACGACAAGGAGGTTCGCGTGGAGAGGGTCAAGTGATCTGGCCTCGTGATCAGGTTTTCTAAACCGAAGGTCGCGGTACTCGTGTACAACAACAGAGAGCCAGAGGCGCTCCGTCCGGTCGACGGCGCCTGAGCTGCCGGTCAGCGACCGTGCAGCGTCCCAATTGAGCAGACCACGGAGAACCAGCAAGGAGTCAGAGACCACCAAGACCCCGACGGTGTAGATAAGGGTTCCGGATTGCCGTGAGACCTAACAACAAAGTGTCACCCAAGCTCCCGGTCAGAAGTGTTACCAGGGGTCCCGTCTGCTCAGGGGCGCGATAGGGGCGCGATAGGCGCGCGATAGGGGCGCGATAGGGGCGCGATAGGGGCGCGACAGGGGCGCGATAGGGGCGCGATGGGCGCGCGATGGGCGCGCGATGGGCGCGCGATAGGGGTTTGAACACGCGCCAGGAGCATGGTTTGCCGACGTCGTGGTGCGTTATGCGGGCGGTCCGAACACGGCCTG
>Ga0247760_1000184_pt1 | contig 69361 bp, 58 predicted proteins | sample UWRJL171409R4_FD_179936 | JGI IMG/M metagenome (GOLD analysis project Ga0247760, IMG submission 179936) | Plant litter microbial communities from Arlington Agricultural Research Station in Wisconsin, United States - UWRJ-L171-409R-4 | ecosystem: Environmental > Terrestrial > Plant litter >... | reverse complement strand
GGTCAAGCTGATGCAAGACAAGCAGCTGTTCGAAGCGCACGAGTTCGAGACCACCGAGCCTACGCCGCTCGGCGAAATGACGATCAGCAGCACGCTCATCGATGCGGAAGGCGGTGGCACCGTACTCGTGGCCGCGCACGAGGGCGCGGCCGAGCGGCGTTGTCCCCGCGGACGACGAGACCGGCTGGCGAATGGCACTCCATGGCTCGCGGCCTTGGTCGAGGCCCACGAGTGTTTTGCCGCGCTCTTCGCTGAGCACTAGGTGCGGCGCTCACCTACAAGCGGCCGAGTGCGCGTGGTCTGCCCGAGGCACGGGTAAAATGGCGCGCTGGCGCGCGAACGTCACTTGCCCGTTGTCGAGGTCCTAGGGACCGCCTACCGTTCCAGGTCGACGCGGGGCGCGCGACGACCGAAGAACACCGATGAAAGCAAAGCTGCTCTTAATCGACGACAGCGAGGCGCAGAGCTCGCAAATCATCGAATCGCTCGAACGCTTGGGCTACGCGGTGCAGCGGGCTTCTTCGGGCGCGGAAGGCTTGCGCATGGCGCGCGAGAAGGTGCCGGACCTAGTGTTGTTGGACGTGGTGATGCCGGACATCGACGGCTTCGCGGTCTGTCGCTGGCTCAAAATGAATGTCGACACTCGGGACATCCCCGTCATCATGTTGACCGTGCGGACGTCGGTCGCGGACCGGATCGCCGGCCTGAACGTCGGCGCAGACGACTACCTGGCCAAGCCCATCGACGATCAGGAGCTCGAAGCGCGCATCTTCGCTGCATTGCGAGTCAAGGCGGCGCACTCCGACCTGCGGACCCGCAATCAGCAGCTGGAGACGATGCTGCACAGCGTCGAAGCGCTGGCCATCACCGATTCCCTCACGGGGCTGTTCAATCGTCGGCGCTTCGCCGACGTGCTCAAGCGTGAGTTTGCCGTCACGCGCCGCTATCGGAACACCCTCAGCTGCTTGCTCGTCGACATCGACCATTTCAAGCATATCAACGACCGCTTCGGTCACGACGCGGGAGACCAAGTCTTGAAAGAGGTCGCGCGCCGAATCGTCGGCAGCTTACGTGAGGTCGACCTAGCTGCGCGCTACGGAGGTGAGGAGTTCGCGATCTTATTGCCGCATACCAGCAAGAAGGACGCGAGAATCGTGGCCGAGCGCCTGCTCAGTAATTTGCGCAAGCAGCAGTTTACCTTCGGCACTGAGCTCGTGCGGGTCACCGCAAGCGTGGGCTGCGCGGGCAACACCGACGTGGCCTCGGGTCAGGCGGAGGACCTGGTGAAGGCGGCTGACTTGGCGTTGTATGAGGCCAAAAATAGCGGCCGCAACACGGTCGTGATGTACCGGGGCCCGGCCGACGAAGCGGTCGCCGCGACCTCCATGCCGCCGCCGTCCATTCCGTTTCCCGCATCCATCCCCGCGCCCGCAGCGCCGTTCATCGTCAACATGTCGCCGCCCAGCATTCGCTCCATTTCGGACTTGGTGATTCGGACGGAGCCGCCGGACGAAACCGGCGATAAGTCGAAGCGTTGAGCCCGGTGTTTCCGCACTGAGCAGAAACCGTTTCGGCACTGTTTGGCGTTCAGTCGTGGGTCCGGACCTCACAAAGTCTTAGGCAATGTGCGCCGGCCTAAATTAGCGTGTGTCCCGCCATGCGAATCAAGACGTGGACTTCCGGTGGGTGTTTGATGATCTTGGCGGCGCTGCTCCTGAGCGCCGGCTGCTCCGACGAGCGCGCAGAAGGCACCCCAGGTGATGCTGGCGCAAAGGGTGACGCTGGCGCAGCAGGTAGCGATTCGGGCGCGGCGGGTGCGGCGGGCAGCACGGATCCGGGAGCCTTGATTCACGTCACGGCGACGTCGCAGGTGGGCGTGCTGCTCGACGAAATCCCTGATTCGATGCGCGAGCGGGTTGCCGCGGCGCTGATCGCCAAGCCGGACTCCTTTTACGAGGCGCGCGCCAGGCGCCAGCTTGCGCTGGCCAACTACCGTTTGAACTTTCGCGCTAGTTTCTATGAAGAAGGCTCGGGTAAGAGCCAACTCCCGCTCCCGCCGCCCGAAGTACAGGCCATCCACTTCGTCGAGAAGAAGGGCACGACCGCCTATCGAGCGACGGTGGAAGGCCACGACTACGTCTTGGCAGACTACGAGCTCGACGCGACGGTCGTCACAGACGTGGAATCACCCGCCATCTCCGAGCCTGCGCTAGCCGAGGTTTTCGGCACCTGGAAGGAGGAGTTCGTGTTCCCGATCGATCCCGAGTTGCTCGTGCAGCGCACCGGCTTTGCCTGCATGGATGAATCGGAATTTCCGCCGAACAGCGTAGATACCGAAGACGTCGAGTTCTTCTACGATCAGGAGTGCGACGTCGAGCCCGAACTCGGCACGGAGGGCTGCCACCTGACGAAGCTCGCGGACATGTCTTGCGTCGACGCGCTGACGGCAAATGTCGGCAAGGTGACGGTGCCGATGCACTTCGAGCGCATCCCCTGGGACGCAGACAAAGCCGAGTCGGCGCGCGTCGGTGAGGTCGAAACGCCAGCCGGCGCCGACCTTTCCGTCGTGGCGGACGAGCTGAACGTGAACCGGATCACGTATCGCTACATCACCCCGGATGCCTGCTCGATCGCGGAGCAATGCGTAGGCGGCACGGGCTGGCGGCGCTTGCTCCAATTCAACGCCAGCGAGAAGAACGTGGGCTCCGAACCCGTGCACATCGGCGACGTGAACTACTACCTCGACGACGAGCTGAACGACAACCCGAACGCCAACCACCACGCGTACGAGTACAGTGAGTGCCACAAGCACTACCACTTCAATCACTTCGCGACCTTCACCTACGGTGATGATCCAAACCTCGGCTCCAAGCGCGCATTTTGCCTAGAAAGCGTCGCTCGCTACTCGAACCACGAGGCGAGCCCGACCTGGTCGCCCTACAACGAGTGCTCGTATCAAGGCATCAGCCCGGGCTGGGGCGATCAATACAACGCTGGGATCGAATGCCAGTGGGTGGACGTGACCACGATCGATACCTCCGACGGCCCGGTCACCAAACCGCTCGGCTTGAAGTCGAACCCGGACCAATTTTTGTGTGAGGGCACGCCGGTGCTGGATGCGAACGGCGATCCGGTTTGGGAGCCAACCGAGTTCAAGACCGAAGCGGGCGAGACGGTGGACCGCCAAAAGTGTGATTTCATCGACAACGTCGACGAGAACAACTACCGAGAGCTTCCGGTCACCTTACCCGTGCCGGGCGAGGGCATGGTCACCGAGCCGTGCACGCGCGGGCAGATCGGCCCCAAGCGCAATTGCGGCTACACCTACGACGCGAAGCTGAGCTCGTGTACGCCCGGCGCGACCGTCAATCTGACGTGCAAGACGGCTGGCGGCGTCGCGCCGCAAGCGCTCCGCATTTGTGAGGGGAGCAGCGTGCTTGGCGCGGCCGTGGCCTGCACCGAGGTCGACGCCTTGGCAACGGCGCTGCCTACCAGCGCCGGCGTGGAGGTGAGCTTCAAATGCCCTTCGGAGCGCGACGAACACGAGCCGGGCGGCAAATACGGGCTGTATTACGGCGCTATTTGGCCGGAAGACGAGACCGCGGCCGTGACTTGCGCAGGTGAGTGAGGTGCGCCACCGCGAGCACTAGCAAGAGTCCGAAGGTCGATGCGCCGCCGGACTGCGAGAGCGTGAAGCTACACGACGGCTGTTTCGGCGCGCTCGCGGGCCGCACGGACGTGCCGCCTGCATCGCCTTCTGCACCGGCATCACCGCCGCTCGCACCGGCGTCGCGTTCGTTCGAGAGCCCGAGCTGCGCGCTCACGAGTGACCAGTCCTTTTCGCACTCGGCGGCGCTGCATGTGAGCGGGCCACGCACTGTCTTCAGATGTAAGAGCGGTTCGAACGTGGATCCACCGTCCTTGGACGCGCCCACCGTGAAACCGCTATACTCGTCGGAGCAGGCATACACGGTGTCCGTCGTTGCCGCTAAGCAAAGCACGCGCAGGTTCGCCCGTTTGTCGAACTTCAAATCGCTGGCCAGCCCGCCGTGCAGGCCATCTTCACCGCCGAAATACAGCTGCCTGCCGTCCGGCGACAGCGCGAACGAAAGCAGAGAGCCCGAGTAGACGGGAGAGCTGTGCTCGCCGCCATCGTGGCTGACCAAGAGCCGGCTGACGGCGGCGCTGTTCGTCCGCAGATAGACGGTATCGGCATCTTCAGGATCGACCGCCGCGATGTAGACGCCCTGCTCCAGCTTGGGGTCGAACGGCACTTGATACTCGCTCCAGTGCTGGCCGTCGTCGTCCGACCTGAACAACGAAGCTGAACGAACTCCGTCGATCGAGCGGGTGCCGGAAGCGTAGACGCGGTGCGCGTTGCTCGGCGCGACGTCGAGTGTCGTCACCAACACCGCCTGATCGATCGGCTTCCCATACGGCAGGAACGAGCGACCGTTGTCAGCGCTGGCCAGGATGCGCGAGCTGTAGCCGACCGTTTGCTTGTCCCAAACTAGGGCCAAGGCATGGTTCGGCGCGTCCTTGCGTACCGTCAGATCGATCACCGGCGAGCCGCCCAGATCAGCCTCACTGAAGCCCCAACCGCAGCCCCGATCCGTAGAGCGCGCGACGCCTTCGGCCAGACTGGCGATGATCGTGCCCCCCGCCATCAGTCCGATCGTCGGATCTTGAACCCCGGAGTAGCCGATGGCTCGCTCGCAGATCCAGTCCCAGTTCTTGCCCGAATCGTGTGAGACGAGGAAGCCGAACGTCGCGCGCACGGTCAAAAATTCCACATCATCAGGCGCGATCACCAGTTGATCGGCCTTGGGGTAGCGACCGTTGGCGTGCGCGCGGTGTGAGTCACAGAACAGCGCCGCGGCAGCGCCCCAAGCGGCAGCAAGGCGCGCCGTGCGCACGAACGAACGCGTGCTAACGTGCGACATGATGCGAAGCACGCTTTCGGTGCTTATCGGGCTGTTCATGGTGGCTTGGGCCTGGGCCGCTGGTGCAGCCGTCGGCCACCTGAAGGTGCTGACCTATAACATTGCCGGGTTGCCGGACGGCTTCATGACTCCGCATCCGAGCACGAATATGCCACGGATCGGCTCGCTGCTCGGTCGCTATGATCTGGTGCTGATCCAAGAGGATTTTGTCTACGGCGCAGAATTGCGAAAGAGCGTGACGCTGCCGTTTCAATCGCCCGCTTTCGTGCGCGCCGGGCGCTTTCACTTCGGTGACGGCCTGAGCCAGTTCGCCGCGTATGAATTCACCGCCTTGCAGCGTGAGCCCTGGCGCGCATGCCATGGCATGGTCGACAGCTATTTCGATTGCCTGACACCCAAGGGCTTCATCTCTACCCGGCAACGCCTAGCTGAGGGCGTAGAGCTCGACGTCTACAACGTGCATCTCGACGCCGGCTCCAGCAGCGCCGATCAGCTGGCCCGCGAGGCCCAAGTGGACCAGCTGATAGAAGCAATTGCTCACCGCTCGGCGGGCCGCCCGATCCTGCTCGCGGGTGATACCAATCTGCGTTCTATTCGTGATCTGTTGAAGCGTCTTCAGCAGGCGACCGAGCTCGTGGACGCTTGCGAAGCGTTGCGCTGTCCCGACCAGCGCCGCATCGACCGCGTGCTTTATCGAAGCTCGCCCGCGCTGACGCTCAGCCCCCGCAAGTGGAGCGTCGACCGCCGCTTCGTCGATGCAAAGGGCCAGCCGCTTTCGGATCATCTGGCCGTCGCGGTCGAGTTCGATTGGAAGAGCGGCGAACCGAGCGCCCTAAGTCATTGAGGGCCCGCTAGGAGCGCGGGCCCGAGTTCGTTCGGCGGCATTCTTTGCAGCGGCCGCGCAGCTCGTGCACGTGGTCATCGAGCTCGAAGTCGTAGCGTTTGGCGATTTCGCGCTGCAGGGCCTCGAGCGTCTCCGACTGGTACTCGACGACGCGCCCGCAATTGGTGCACACCAAGTGATCGTGATGCTCGCGCTCGAATGCGGCCTCGTAGCGCTGACCGTCACTCTTCGAAACCAGCGCCGGTTGAATCAGCCCTGCGTCGACCAAGAGCGGGACCGCGCGGTACACGGTGGCCATGTGGGCGTCGCGAACACCACGCTCGTGGAGTACGTTGAGCAGGTCATCGACGCTGAAGTGGCCTTCGTACGCGAGGGCAGTGCGCGCGATCGATTCTCGCACCTTGGACATCTTCAGCGAGCGGTCCCTGAGCACGCCGCGAAAGCGCTCCAGAGCCCGATCCATGGCCCCTTCCTTCATCGGCGACGATTTGCGAGCAGTCCGCATGCGCGATAGTTGCCTTGCGCGTTGCCCTCGGTCAAGCGGAGGGCGAGGATCGGCGGCGGAAGTGATGCACTTTTGCAAGACCTCGGAGTCTTGCGGTCGTCTGGCCAGCGGGCATGCTGAACGGCGCGAGGGGAAAGGCCATGCGCGGGCGCGGCTCGGATTTCACTCGAACTTGAGCGCTTCGAGCTCGCGGTTCAGCGCATCTTCGACCGAGCGCTTGCGCTCGTTGCGCTCGCGCGAGGCCGCGTGCTGCTGGGCGATTTCTCCGCGGCGCCGCTCGTTGACCTCGGCCACCAACGCAAGCGCGGCATCCCGCTTGGCCGAGACCTCACCCGGCTGACACTCGATGTGCATGATGAACTCGTTGTTGCGCTCTTCAGTGGTGAAGCCCTTGCCCTTGCTGGCGTCGAAGAGCTCCATCCAGCGGCGTTCTGGGCTGCCGCTCAGCCGGAACGAGATCCGCCCGACGTCTGCGCTGCCGTCTGCCTGAGCGCTGCCCTGCATGGCCCGCAAAATCTTGATCGCCTCGTTCATTGGGCCTCACTGTTTGTGTGGACGGCCACAGCGACGATCGCGAGCCGACGCGCTCAACCTACGCCGCATGTCGTCAAAGGTCAAAGCGCTGCCTCGCCATTGCGGAACGCAGGATCGTGCGCAGACTGGTCGCCTCGCGTGTACGGCGCGTCGCTCGAGTCGAGCGATGCCGTCCCGCATACTGCACACGGTCCAGCGGACCAGAGAAGCGACCATTCATGGCTTCAAAAGAGCTGCTTTACACCGCACAGGCGCGGAAGTTGATGTTGGCGGGGGTCGATGCGCTGGCCAACGTCGTCAAAGTGACGCTTGGGCCGAAAGGGCGCAATGTGGTGCTGGCGACCACTTACGGTGCCCCGACGATCACCAAGGACGGCGTGACCGTCGCCAAGGAGATCGAGCTCTCGAATCGCTTCGAGAACATGGGCGCCCAGATGGTTCGGGAAGTGGCGAGCAAGACGAGCGACGTGGCGGGCGACGGCACCACGACCGCCACCGTTCTCGCGCAAGCCATCTATCGAGAAGGTCTGCTGCTCGTCGCGGCGGGCCACGATCCTGCCCAGATCAAGCGTGGCATCGACCGAGCCGTGGAAAGCGTCTCGCTTTCGCTGAAGAACATGGCCAAGTCCACCAAGGACCCCAAAGAGATCGCGCAAGTAGGCGCGATCAGCGCCAACGGTGATCGGGAAATCGGCGACAAGCTGGCCGAGGCCATGGGGCGTGTCGGGCAAGAGGGCGTGATCACCGTCGAAGAAGGAAAGACCGCCGAAACGACGCTCGAGCTGGTGGAGGGCATGCAGTTCGACCGTGGCTACCTGTCCCCTTATTTCGTGACCGATCCGGATCGGATGGAAGTCGTGTTCGAGCACGCCTACGTGCTCGTCAGCGAAAAGAAGCTCAGCAACATGATGGACCTCGTGCCGGTGTTGGAGGCGATCGCCAAAGAGCAGAAGCCGCTCTTGATCATCGCCGACGATATCGAAGGTGAGGCGTTGGCCACCTTGGTCTTGAACAAGCTCCGCGGCACCTTGAATGTGGCCGCGGTCAAGGCTCCTGGCTACGGCGACCGCCGGAAAGAGATCTTGCGTGACGTCGCGGTCATCACGGGCGCCCAAACCATTAGCGAGGAGCTCGGCCTCCGGATGGAGAACGTCACCTTGGCGGATCTCGGCCGAGCCAAGCGCATCACCTTGGACAAGGACACGACCACGATCGTGGACGGCGCGGGCGCCAAGGACAAGATCAAGGCGCGCATCGAAGAGATCCGGGCTCAAGTCGCGAACGTCGAGAGCGACTACGACAAAGAGAAATTCCAAGAGCGTCTGGCGAAGCTCGTGGGCGGCGTTGCGATCATCAAAGTCGGCGCGGCGACCGAGCTCGAAATGAAGGAAAAGAAGGCCCGCGTCGAGGACGCCCTGCACGCAACACGCGCTGCGGTCGAAGAAGGCATCGTGCCAGGCGGAGGCGTCGCGCTGATTCGCGCGCAAGCCGCGCTCGATACGCTCGAGCTCGACGACGAACAGCGCTTCGGCGTGCAGATCATCCGCCGCGCCATCGAGGAGCCGATGCGCCAAATCGCCGAAAATGCCGGCGTGGAGGGCTCGCTCGTCGTCAACCGCGTCCGGGCCGGCGCGGGTAATTTCGGCTACAACGCGGCGACCGAAGAGTATGGCGATCTGCTGGCCATGGGCGTCATCGATCCGGTCAAGGTCGTGCGCGCGGCGCTACAGAACGCGGCTAGTGTCTCGAGCTTGATGCTCACGACCGAGTGTCTAATCGCAGCCAAACACTGAGCGGTATCGCGATTTAGTTCACTGAGCCGTAAGCACGAAAAGGGCGCGCGAGGAGAGTTCGCTTCTCCTCGCGCGGCGCCAGCAATCGGCGTCTCAGCCGACGACTGGCGGCGCCTTCGACTTCACTTTCCGTTCGCGATGGCGTTCGCCGAACCACCCGCGACGATGATCTCCACGCGGCGATTGTTGGCGCGACCATCTGCGGTGTCGTTGCTGGCGACCGGGCTCGACTTGCCCTTGCCGACCGCGGTGAGCTTGTCCGAGGGCAAGCCCTTGCTGACCAAGAAGCTGCGCACCGCGTTGGCGCGATCTTGCGACAGCCTCATGTTGTTCGACTCCGAGCCGACGGAATCGGTGTGACCTTCGACGACGATCGGCCTGATGTCGCCTTGATCTTGCAGGGCCTTGGCGACCACCGCGAGCTGATCTTGCGCCGCCGGCAGCAGTTCGGCCTTACCGGTCACGAACAGCACTTGGCCGGAGAGCGTGATCACCATGCCGCGCGCTTCTTCTTTGACCTGCGCGATTTTCGCTAGGCTTTCCATCGCGCGTGCCGCGCGAGCGTTGGCTTCCGCCAGGCTGGTCTTGCTCTGGGCCAGCTGGGTACCGAGTTGGTTCACCGCGCCGCGCTCGACGCCCAGCTGTGCCACCGCGGAGGTGCGCAGGGTGTCTTGCAGCTGACCGTACTTGGCCGTGGATTCGGCTTGGTCCTGTTGCGCTTTGGAGTTGGCGCCGAGAGCGATCGACAGCTCCGCGCGGCGCTGCGCGACGTAGGAGTAGCTACGGTCTTCGTCCGACTGCGGGCTGTCGTTATGCACCGCCTCCGCCTTGTCGAGCGCTTGCTTGGCGCTGAGCACGCTGTCCGGCACGAGCTTGGCGTTCGGATCGGTGCGGGCTTGGTCGTACGCTTGGCGCGCGCCGATCAGCTCCGGGGTGGGGGTGGTGGCAGCGCAAGCGCTGACTGACAGAAAGCTGGTGAGGATCGCGATTGTGGAGATTTTCATGGGTATTTCCTAAAATTCTTGGGGCGGAGGACTCAGTGGGCCTGCTTCGACAGCTCGACGATCTTGGCTTGTGCGACCTGAGCGGCTTCCTTGTCGGCGCTCCCGCGGGCCAAGGTCAAAGACAGGTCGGCGTCTGCTTGGGCTTGATTCAAGAGCAGCCGAGCGCGATCGCCGTCGTTGTCGTCGATCGCCTTCTGCGCTGAGGCCAGCTCGTCATTGGCCATCTTCAAGTGAAGCGCGGCTTGCGGAGTGCCCTGCGCGCCCGCCTCTTGAGCCGCGCGAACCGTGGACTTGGCGTCCGTCAGTTTATCCACCGGCAGGGCAGCGCTGCCGCATGCAGCGACGAACAGAGCGGTGACGCTCGTCAAGGAAACGATCAACTTCGAGTAGGTCATATTGGTTTTCTCGATCCGCGGAATGAGGGAAGCCGACGGGCCCCGGTTTTTTGAGTACGCCGGAGCCGAAGCGCGCCCACGGCAGAGCCACAGACGAGAGCGACGACAGGCATCACGAACGAAAACAGGACTCCAAACGTCCGCAGGAGCGGCGTATGCGAGAAGGTCCCCGTTCTGACGACAACGCACTCTGCACTGGTCGTGCCAGCCGCGGTCGGCGCGGCATTTCCCACAAAGCGTCGCAATCCGAGGCGACGGTAGGTTTCCGCCAAGTGACTAAGCGCCTCGCATGAGGCGTTCACGTGAGCTTTCAGCCGGCCCAGAATTGTAACTACCGGGTTTCGACCGCGGCCGGCCGCCATTCGCGTCCCGGAGACCCTCCCGTCGGCCGGAAAGTTATGTTAGAGGGGGCGCATACCCACATGGCAACCATGAAACTAAAGCCCGGAGTCGTAACTGGAACTGCCCTGCAGGAGCTGTTCGCTTACTGTAAGGAGAGCAAATGCGCGTTGCCTGCGGTCAACGTCATCGGCTCCCACACGGCGAACGCTGCGCTGCAGGCCGCGCGTGAGGCGAAAGCCCCCATCATCATCCAGCTCTCGCAGAGCGGCGCGCAGTTTTACGCCGGCAAGTTCTTGGACAACTCGGCGCAGCAGGCGTCGATTGCCGGCTCGATTGCCGGAGCGTTGCACGTGCGCACCCTGGCCGCCGTGTACGGCGTGCCGGTCGTTCTGCACACCGATCACTGCGCCGCGAAGCTCTTGCCCTGGGTCGATGGTGTGCTCACGGCCGGCGAGGAGTACTTCGCCAAGAACGGTGAGCCGCTGTTCAGCTCGCACATGTTGGATTTGTCGGAAGAGCCGCTCGAGCACAACCTCGAGATCTGCCGCAAGTACCTGACCCGCATGGCCAAGCTCAAGATGACGCTCGAAATCGAGCTCGGCGTCACCGGCGGCGAAGAAGACGGCGTGGACAACTCCGGCGTCGACGCATCCAAGCTGTACACCAGCCCCTCTGACGTCCTCCGCGCCTACGACGTGCTCAGCCCGGTCGGTGCGTTCACCGTGGCCGCCTCGTTCGGCAACACCCACGGCGTGTACGCCCCGGGTAACGTCAAGCTGAAGCCCCCAATTTTGGACGAGTCGCAGAAGTTCGTCGAAAAGGAGCGCAAGACCGGCCCGAAGCCGCTCGATTTCGTGTTCCACGGCGGCTCTGGCTCGACCCCGGAAGAGATCACCGAGGCCGTGTCCTACGGCGTGATCAAGATGAACATCGACACGGATACGCAGTGGGCGTTCACCCAACCGATCAAGAAGTTCATGGACGAGAAGAGCGCCTACCTGCAATCGCAGCTCGGCAATCCAGAAGGTCCGACCAAGCCGAACAAGAAGGTCATCGACCCGCGCGGTTGGCTGCACTTGGGCGAAAAGGGCCAGGCAGCTCGCCTGGTTCAGGCGTTCAAGGATCTCGGCGCGTTCGGCAAGTTCGAGTTCTGAGCTGACACGCAGACGCGGGCTTGGCTGCTTCGATGTCGGCCAGGCCCGCAGCGTGTTCCGGCGCTGAGCAGGCCCGATCACCATTGGTGACGTCGGGCTCGGAGGGGAGGGATCGCATGTCCGGGTGCGATTGGAGACGACACCGTGGTTGGTGCTGGCGCCGGAGTCACGTGAGCTCTGCCCGCTCATCGGTGCTGGCCGTAGGCAAACCCGTGCGTCGTGCGAGAGCTCTGACGCGAATCAGCCAATGGCGAAGCGTGTTCGACGTCGTGTTGAAGAAGACTCCATCACGAACACACCGGCACTTCCGTGTGCATCACGGCCCTGGTCAATATCGCCGATTACCTGACGCGCAACGTTTCGACGCACCCATCTTGGGGCTGCCGGGCGAGGACGGAGCCCCCAATGCCGGGCTGCGCGATTTCGCTGACATGGCCCGTAACAGCAGTACTCTGTTCGGCCTGAGCGACGACTCGTTCGAGCGCATTGGCGCCGAAGCCGAGCCGAGCTTGCGAGAAGTATTGCGCGGCTGAGCGGCTGTCGTGTCAGCACCCTGCAGGGTGTGTGGCACTAAGGTCGACGCCCGCATTTCGACGCGCTGACTGCACGTTGCTGAGGCGTATTTGCTGGCGTGCTGAGCCGGCACAGGGCTTGAACGTGCCGCAAGTGTAAGCAAGAGTGGTCGGAGTCGACGCTCACACTGCAGCAATGAACCATATCCCGATTACCTCCAAACAGCGCTTCGTGGCTTTCCGTTCGGCGAGTCGAAATGAAGCGGAGCCGGGCTCCGGGCGGCGCGCGCTGCGTGAGGCGGGTGAACGGGGGCGCCAGCGCTTTCGCGTGTACCGAGACTGGCTGCGCCCGCATCGCAGAACCCTGTCATTGGTGCTGACGCTCGGCCTTTCGAGCATCGCCATCGATATGCTCTGGCCGCTGGCCTCGCTGTACTTGATCGATCGCGTGATCTTGCAGTCGGGCGTGCCGCTGCCCGTGAAGTTGCGACAACTCGTGTTGATCGCGGCGGGCATTGCCGGTCTATTCGTGGTCAATTCGCTGTTCGACTTGTGGCGCAGCTTTCGCTCGCAGCTGCTGGATTCGCGCTTCTCTTCGGCGCTGCGCGCTCGTTTGTTCCGGCGCGTCTTGCGCCTGCCGATGGCGGACATCAACGAGCTGAAGACCGGAGGCGTGATCACGCGTTTGTCGAGCGACGTCGATCACACGACGGGCCTGCTCCAGACTGCTCTGATCAATCCGGTGCTCTCGGTGGTGCGCCTGATAGCTACGCTCACCGTCATCTTCACGCTCGATTGGCGCATCGCTGCCGCGGTGGTGCTGGCGGTGCCGCCGATCGTGATTGCTCAGAACGTGTGGCTCAGGCGGAGTCGGGTGATTTGGCGGTCCATGGCTCAGGACCGCTCGGAGATCGACGCGCGGGTGAGCGAGGGCTTGAATGGCCTGCGCGTCGTGCGTGGCTTCGCGCAAGAGCGGAGCGAGGAGTGCTCCTTCTTGCTGGGGCAGCACACCGTGATCCGAAAGCACAGCCTGGCCACCAACACTCAGCGCGGCGTGGCGTTGGTCTGGGATTTGGTGATGCCGCTGACACAGGTCACGATCCTTGGTTTTGGCGGCTACCTGGTGCTTCGAGGCCAAACCACGGTCGGCACGTTGATGGCTTTCCAGGGCTATTTGTGGCGGTTGATCGACCCGATCACGGAGCTCGTGAAGGCGAACAGCGAGACGCAGCGGGGGCTCGCCGCGCTCGAGCGCGTGCGCGATTTGCTGGACAAACCTGCTGAGAAGCCCGATCGTCCGCGCGCGGTCGAGGCGCCGGCGCGCGTGCGTGAGATTCATTTCAGCCACGTCCACTTCGGCTATCGCAAAGACGTGCCGGTGATTCGCGATTTCGAGCTGCGCGTCCCCGGTGGCTCGGTCGTCGCCCTGGTCGGCGTGAGCGGCGCCGGCAAGACCACGCTCACTGATTTGGTGGCGCGCTTCCATGATCCCACGAGCGGGGCGATTCGCCTGAACGGCGTCGATCTTCGCGACATTCGCTTGCACAGCTACCGGAAGCTCTTGGGCATCGTGCAGCAAGAAACGTTTTTGTTCGACGGCACGGTGCGAGACAACATCGCTTATGGCAGGAGCGAGGCGACTCAATTCGAGATCGAAGATGCCGCGCGTTCGGCGAACGCTCACGAGTTCGTCTCGCGCCTGCCCGAGGGCTACGACACCTTGGTGGGAGAGCGCGGGGTCAAACTTTCCGGCGGCCAGCGGCAGCGGCTGTCGATTGCGCGCGCGCTGCTGGCCGCGCCCCAGATCCTGATTTTAGACGAAGCAACCAGTAACCTCGACACCGAGAGCGAGCAGCTGATTCAAGCCTCGATGCAGCGGCTGCTAGCCAATCGGACCACGTTCATCGTCGCTCATCGTCTGAGTACGATCCGCCGCGCCGACATCATCGTCGTGCTCGCCCACGGGCGGATCGTGGAGATCGGCGATCATGACTCCCTGTTTCGCCGCGGCGGCGCCTATACCGAAATGGTCGAACGCCAGTTCCAAGACAACGAACGAAAGCCCGAATCTCGCCGCGAACTGCGGCGAGAACGCGGCAGCCGAGCCGACGCGGAGTGAGCCGTCTGCCGGCGGGCAGATAAACGCGAACGCGCGTCGACAGGAACGCGAGCAGCGCGTCGACAATCAGCGACCGGTTAGGAGGCCTCGTGCCCACCGGCCCCAAAAAAATTAGAGTAATCCGCTGGCGGCGCGGCGCAATGCTTCGGACGCGGCGGCTCCCAGCGACATCCGGCTGTGTCCGACGATCAACCTCGTCAGCCCGGGAATGGCTGCTAAGCGTGTCAGGTGCGCGGCGAGTTCGGCCTTGTTTTCGACCAGCTCGAGCTTGACCACCGGGGTAACGACAGGTCCCGGACCAAAGCCCGTGAGCTTGATCGCCGCGCGCAGCAGCGCGCTCTTCGGTGGCTTCAGGTCGAAGATGACTTCGGTCAACACCACGCTCACGCCATCGGTCGAGCGAACGATCAGGGCAGCCTCCGCTTCACCCGTGCCGGCCAGCAGCTCGAGCGATGCACTGGCGTCGAGCGGCGCTTCGGCGAACGTGCCGTCGACGTTCACGACCTCCCTGGCCTTGGGCAGCACGGACGGCGGCGCAAACACACGCAACGCCGGGTAGCGTCGCTTGTAGCGCGGCGCATCCATGCGGTGACGCGCATGCGGGATCAGCAAGAGGGCAGGTTCACCCCAAGCCTCCAGCCGCTTCATCGACGCCTCGTCCATGGCGATCGCGCTGTGAATCAGCAAACGCCCATCCTGCAGGCGCACCACACTCATCACCCGCCGCATCGAGAAGTGCGGCAAGGCGCCCTCCACCCGCCAGAGATTTTCACTCAACTCTTGTATCGGATCGTGAGGCAAAACGAGCCACTCGGTGTCGTTATTTGCGCTCGTGGATTTGGCCATATTTACGCGATCTAGGTGCCGAGAGACGAGCAGGCGGCAGACCCGGTTGCTCCAGATCTGCCGCCCAACGTACTGAATGCGGTCTACGTTAAGTATGCCCGTTTGCCGTGCGGCGTGCGGCGTCCGGAGAGGCGCCAGTGACTGCCGAGGGCGTCGTGGCCGTATTTTTGGTGCCGCCGTGGGCGTGATGTTCTTCGGGTTCGTTGCCGAATACGCGATCGGCGACATCTTTGAGGAAGGCTTTGCGCACGGTGAGGCGATTGTGCACGTCGTCCACGCCGCTCACGGAGTCGGCGAGATCTTCCGCGATGTGCTTCATGCGCCGCGTTTCTACGCTGCCTTCGAGCGTCACTTCGCGCTCGCGTACGGTCACCTCGATATCGCTCGCGTCCACTTCGTCGTTGTCGCTCAAGCGCTCGCACACGTCCTCGCGGATGCGCTCGTCCGAGCGTGCATAGCCCTTGGGTCCGCGGCCGTAGAAGCTGGCGGCTTGCAGGCCCGAGGGGCGATTCGCCTCGATCCGCGGGCGGCTCCCGAAGTTCTCGAGGTGTTGTCGCGGATCGGGCTGGAAGTAGCGACCGCTGCCATAGCTGCCCGGGCTGCGGTAGCCCTGTTCTTGCGCGCGGAAGTCGCGGTCTCCCGCCGGGCCAAAGTCGAGGAGAAAGCGATCGTCCCGGGCGTAGCCATCGTCCCGCGGATAATCGTTGTCCCGCAGCTCACGCTCGAGGCCAGCGTCGCGCGAGGAGTAGCCTGGGTGTTGCTGGGCTGAGCGACCCGCTGAGTCGAAACGTTGATCGGACGAGTCGAAGCGCGGCGAGTCGAAGCGCGGATTGCGTTGGCCATAGTCGCGCTGCCACTGACTCTCGCCGCTACGGTTTTGACCTCGTTGCGCCATGCTGCCTCGGTATCGATTTTGTTCGCTCATTTGAGCCTCCTTGATCGTGTTGCAGTCACGTTTCAGGAGCTTGCAATGCGCGTACCGAAGTAGACCGCGCCCGCAGCTCTGCCCGCCCGCTGCGCTGCATTCTGGCTGGATTGAGTCGACCGGGCCGGAAAGCGTGACGGCGCAAGCATGCTGATATACTCGGTGGCTGAGACGGAACGGATCATGAGAAACCTAATTGCACTGGTGTTGGCCTGCGCGCTCGGACTCGTCGCCTGCGACGTGGGTTCGACCTCCCCCTCGGACGGCGGATCTGCAGGCACCAGCAGCGCCGGCAAGAATGCCCTCGGCGGCGCTGCCGGTGCCACGACGAACTCGGGTGGCACGAGCGCTGGCGCGTCGTTCGGCGGAGCCTCGGCCAGCGCTGGGATCGCCGGGACGAGCGGCACCGCGGGTAGCGCTGGGTCCTCTGCCGGCGGACAATCCGCGAGTGGCGCTGGCGGCAGCGCGGGGAGCAACGCCGGCTCGGGCGGCGTCGCCGGAGCTGCGGGTTCCGGCGTGGGCGGTGCAAGTGCCGGAGCTGGCGGCGGCACGCCGCTGCCGGCGCTCAAGATCACGAGCGACATTGCGTCGATCGAATTTACGCCAGTGCTGGTCGCCGCCGAGAGCTTCTACGCGGGAACGGCCAGCGTCGGTGAAGGCGGAATCGTCACGTTGCTCAACGACAGCACCGTCGATCTGGGCAGCAACGCCGAGACGCAATCGCTTCGGCAATCGGTCAACTTTCCGAACCTGCGCATCATCTTTACGGTCACCGAGACCTTCTATCGGATTGTCGCCAGTCGTTCGGCGGGCGTCGCGACGCTGGCAGACCTCAAGGGCAAATCCGTGGCGACGATCCCCAATACGTCGGCGGCATACTACGTGGACAAGATGCTACGCACCGTCGGCCTGACCGACAAAGACGTGACCATTCGCTCCGGCAGCGCCCAGACTCTGCCGACCCTGCTTGCAAACGGCGCGGTGGCCGCGGTCACGTTGTGGGAGCCTTCGCCGCAAGTGGCGATGGATCGCATCGGCAGCGACGCGATCGAATTTCAAGATCGTTCGGTGTACCGCGAGATCGTCAACTTGCACTCCACCGCGGAGACGCTTGCTAAGCCGGAAAAGCGCCGTGGCATCGTGGCGTTCGTGCGCGCGTTGATCCAGGCGCAACGTCAGTTCCGTGAAGAACCGGAGAAGGCCAAGCCGCGCGTGACGAAAGCCTTGAACATGGACGCCGCGCTGCTGGACAAGGTTTGGCACAACGAGCAGTGGCTCGGTACGCTCGTCCCTGATTTGCTCGACGTCCTGGTCGAAGAGGACGTCTGGGTCGCCGCGCAGACCGGCCGCACCCCGCGCACTCGCGCGCAGCTCGCACCGCTGGTGGACGACAGCATCTTGAAAGAAGCGTTGGCTGGTCAGTAGCCCCGGCTCGCGCGCGCGGGCGCAAACAATTGTGCCCCATCGTCCCGCGCGGACGCGATGCTGAGTGCTAGTTGCGCGTGCTTCGCAATGTTAGAAGGGAGCCCAGTTGGCTTCTTTTCAAACGGCGACTTGGCCCGAGATCAACGCCTTTCGCGAGCAGATCGCGACGGAGGCCAGCAAAGCGCATTGCTTGAGTGACGCCGCGCAGGGCTTTTCCTCGGCGCTGCTGAGCGAGTTTTCGAGTGTCGTCTTGGCGCGCGTATTCGTGGTGGTGCCGTTCGAGCGCTTGCCGGAGGTCGACGCCGAGGTGGCACAGCGCTTCGCGGAGAGGGTTGGCGCGGCGCAGTTGCTGCGGCCCACGACGCCGGTGCTGTCCCTGCTCGGTACAGCTGGCGTCGGCGCGACCTGGAACAATCGCCTGTTCTCCAGCGAGCACTTGGCGATCCCCCTGCTGAGCAAAGCGCTGGTCGAAGGCGCGCCCATGCTCGCTCAGCTCCTCGCTGACTTGAAGCTAGATTTGGCTTGCCTAGACGACGCCAGGCCGATCGACTCCAAGCGCATGATGGGCGGCATCAATCAGCGCTTCTACGTGCAAAGCGCGAAAACAGCGCTCGACGCGCGCGGCCGGCTGATCATTCCGGCGCAGGATTTCGTCGAAAAATATCGGATCGAAACGGTCTTCGGCATGGCGGGCGCCTACGTCGAAGGGACGATCGTCGCTGCCATCGTGTTCACCAGCGAACGGTTGGAGGCGCAGGTGATCGATCGTTACCCGAGCATCATCGCCAACTTTCGCATGGCGACGACCACGACCGTGCTCGCGCGGCGCATCTATGCGCCCAGCGCTTCGTCCGAAGTGCCGAACAGCTAGACGCGCTCGGTGTCTGTGGTTCAGCGTGCTCGGCCGCTAAGGGCCCTCGAATGGCTAAGTCGGTCGATGATCGCGGTCGAGGCGCGCGGCTGGCGAGGCGCGACGAAGGCGCATACTGCGGGTATGTAACTGAGGAGCAACGAAGCCAGCCGGGATGCATCGGCCGCGAGAGCGATCGACTTAGCCATTCGAGGGCCCTAAGCCAGCGCGATCCAGGTCGGCGCGTGATCGCTGGCTTTCTCTAGCCTGCGCACCCAAGTATCCACGCCCGCGCTGGCAAGGTGCGGCGCGAGCTCCGGATTCAAGAGCAAGTGATCGATGCGCAAGCCGGAGTTGGTTTGCCAGTGCTTTCGAAAGTAATCCCAGAACGTGTAGATGCGTTCGTCCGGGTGGAGCGCGCGCAGGGAATCGACCCAGCCTTGCGCCAGCAGCCGCTGATAGCAGGCGCGGCTCTCGGGCTGCAACAGCGCGTCCTTCAGCCAGGAGCGCGGATTGTAGATGTCGAAGTCAGTCGGCACGACGTTGAAGTCGCCGGCCAACACCACGGGCTTTCCGCTCGCATACAGCGCTTGCGCGTGTTCGAGCAACCGTTCGAACCAGGCCAGCTTGTACTCGAATTTAGGCCCCGGCTGAGGATTGCCGTTGGGCAGGTACAAGCAGCCGACCGTGATTCCGCCCACCACCGCTTCGAGATAACGGCTCTGATCATCCGAAGCATCGCCTGGCAGGGTGCGCTGCACCTCCGCGGGCTCTTGACCCTTGGCAAGGATGGCCACGCCGTTCCACGAGCGCTGACCGCGCCAGATCGCGCCGTAACCCGCCGCGCGAATCTCGACGATCGGAAAGCCGGAGTCGAGCGTCTTTAGCTCCTGCAGGCAGATGATATCGGGCGACTCCTTGGCCAGCCACTCGAGCAAATGCGGTAAGCGCGTGGCGATGCCGTTCACGTTGAAGGTAGCGATCTTGACCTTCACGGCGTCTGTCTGGGGCTTGGCTTTGAGTTTGGTCGTTTTCTTCTTAGGCATCGGGTCGATGATCCGCTCGTTTCCGGTGATCGCGGCGAGCGACCCTAGCGCGCTGGCATGCTCGCTGCACTGAGCGACCGATCGTGAACAGCGTCTACCTGCTTTGTGTGGTTTTTGGGGGTTTTGCGCGGGGGTGCGGGGGGCTCGGGGGGGGAAGCGGGTGACGCCGTTCACACTGTTGCCGCTCGACAACAGCTACGGAGGCCGACACTTTGACGGCTGACAGCACCGAAGATCGCGCTTACAAAAGCTCGCATGAAGCTTGGATTCGTTGGTCTGGGTTCGATGGGCTTGGCAATGGCCGAGTCGCTGCTCGCGCAGGGGCATCAACTGTTCGTTTACAACCGCGCGCACCAAAAGGCGCAGCCGCTCCACGAAGCAGGCGCACGCCTCTGCTCTACCCCTGGAGAGGCCGCGCGCGAGGCAGAGATCGTCATTTCCATGCTGGCCGACGATACCGCCGTAGAAGCGGTCAGCTTCGGCCCAGAGGGGATCCTGGCCGAGCTTCCGGCCAGCGCCGTGCACGTCTCCTGCAGCACGATTTCAGTCGCATTATCGGATCGTCTCGCCGCCGCGCACGCCGAAGCCGGTCTCGGCTACGTGGCGGCCCCGGTGTTCGGCCGCCCCGAAGCAGCAGTCGCGAAAAAGCTCTGGCTGCTGGCCGCGGGCAGGGCGGCGGATGTCGAGCGCGCGCTACCCGTGCTCGAAGCGCTCGGCCGCGGCGTAACTCGCTTGGGCGAAACCGCCAGCGTCGCCAACCTGGTGAAGCTTACGGGCAACGTCTTCATCGCGTCCATGATCGAGTCCCTCGGGGAAGCGTTCGCGCTGACCCGCAAAGCGGGTGTTCCGCCGGAACTCGTCTTGGATCTGTTCAAGAACGTGTTCGGCCAAGGCTCAGCGATCCTCGAAAACTACGCGAGCCAAGTGGCCAAGGATAAATACGAACCCGCTGGCTTCAAAGCCAAGCTCGGCCTCAAAGATCTACGGCTCGCGCTGAGCGCCGCCGATCACCTGGAAGTCCCGTTGCCCACGGCCAGCCTGATTCGAGATCAGTTGCTGAACGCCGTGGCGACGGGGCAGGGCGAGCTCGATTGGGCGGTGATCGCGCGGTTGGCGGCCCAGCGCGCGGGGCTGTGACGTGCCGTCACCAGGGTCGACGCGCGCTCTCTCCTCCAGCAAATCACTCCGCTGCCCGCACTAGTCCTTGAACACCGGGCTCCAATTCTTGATCACCTCCGCATAGGCGTGGGCAAGTTCACGCTGATTCGGTTGTGCGCGCAGCCAATGTAGCGCGGCCGGGCGGTGCGCGACCAATTCAGCCTTGCTGTCCCCAACCGGACCCGGGCCGCCGCGCCGCGCGATGAATGTCATGCTGCGGTAGAGCACGTCGCGCTGATCGCGTTCGAGATCCTGCTCGAGCTGGTTGGTCGTCATGGTGGTAGGGGACTCTCTTTCACGGACGGAGCAGCTCGCGCCGAGCGGGGCTAGTCCGAGGAGAGCTAAGCCGAGCGTGAGCGCCGCGGTCTCGAGCGGCCTCAACGCTCGTTTGCGCCGCGGGCAGAGCACGGTCCAGAGGCGGGCATCTTCGAGAAAACGCTGTACCTGCCATATTGACCCGCGTTGGTCGCCCAAGTGCTGACATTTTGCGGCGCTTGGCCCCACTTGGAGTCGAGCGTGCTGGTTGAATCATCGACCGCGCCGCCCGGACTGAAGCGCTGCCTGATGATGCCGGAATGGGCGACCTGATTGTCCGTGAACACGAGGATATCAGAGGCTTGTGAGACGCAGCTCGGGACTGAGCGCCACCCGTCGTCTGCCAGCACTGTCGGCACGTCTTCACCCCAGATCGAGAACGGTCCGCCGGAAGCGCTCGAGCCTCCGAACGTGAAGCCGTGGCACCAGTAGGTCGTGCCATCGTAGGGCCGCCAAACCTTGATCGGGGTGCCAGCGTCAGTCCGAACGGTATAGACACGGCCGTCCGGACCGCTGCCCCAGGGCTGGCTGCTCCTAGCGGTAGCGCGAGCGGTCGACCAGCGGACGCGGCGGAGCACGCTCGGGCTTTCACGACTCTCCGTGCTCAGACTGGGGCGCGCGACCCCGCGCGACGGACTTGCTCCCGCCAAACTCGCGGTGGGCGAAGAATCACGCTGTATCGCCTTCGGCGCTCCGCCCTGTTGAACGACGTGCGCGAGCTCGTGCGCGAGTAGCCACTGACCAGCGCGCGATCCGGGCGCATATTGTCCACGCGCGAATACGACGTTGGAGCCGAGCGTGAAGGCGCGCGCGCTCACCGAGGCCGCTGCCTTGGCCGCTGCGTCGTCCGCATGAACTCTAACGGCACTGAAATCGTGACCGAAGCGGCTTTCCATCGAACTCTGGATGACGGGGGGCAGCGCTGCTCCTAGGCGCGTCAACACGGAACGCACGCTCGAGGCCGAAGTAGCCCGCGGGACCGCGCCCGGCGCCGCTTTGGCGCGCAGCGGGCCTTCATCCGTGGGGAGCTCTTCAGCCGCTGGAGCAGGAGTCGGTGTCTCACCCTCCGTGACGATGCCTTCGTCGATCGAGTACGGGCTCACCATGCTGCGGCGCAAAGTAGCGCAGCCCTGGCACGGCTTGACGCTCGCGCTGGGCGACGGCTCACTCGTGCTCATCACCTGATCGGCGGCGCGATCGGCTTCGCGCTCCAGAGGGTCGGTCGGCGACCCCACGCTGACATCGCCAGCGAAGCTGGGAGCGGGTTTTTGGGCCTCATGCTCGGCCCCGTCCGACTCAGCTGCTGGCGACGGCCCAAGCTTCATGTGCAGCACGGGACCGCCGAGAGCTCGCGCCGCACCGTTGCGGGCCACGGGCGTGGTCGAAGGACGAGCTTGAAGAGGCGCGCCGGGACTGCGCTTGAGCAGCGCGAATGCCATGAGTCGGATTCTACTCCTCGATCGCGTCGAGCGTCCACCAAGAGCAATAAAGCTACTACGTCGGACTGAACAGGTGACTGTCCTCCGCTCCCGAAACGATGTCATTTCATCGAGATGCGGAGTGTAAAATGAGCTGCTGTTGGAGCCTCGCGAACGCTCGTGTCGCCGCTACGCGAGCGATGAGGTAGAGGCAGCGAGGAGACAACGAGATGGCTAAGGTAACAGGGGTTGGCGGCGTATTTCTGAGGAGCGCGGACCCGAAGGCGCTCGGAGCCTGGTACGCGAAGCACTTGGGCGTCGAGATCGGCGACTACGGAGCCACCTTCTGGTGGAAGGACGAAGTGCCGAAGGGAACGGGCATGACGGCCTGGAACCCGTTCCCGATGGACACCAGCTACTTCGGTGAGGGGGATCAGGCGGTGATGATCAACTACCGCGTCGATGACCTGGACGCGCTCCTTTTGGACCTCGCCGCCGCTGGCGTGTGGATCGACCCGAAGCGCCAGAACGAGAGCTATGGACGCTTCGCTTGGATCAAGGATTGTGACGGAAACAGGGTAGAACTCTGGCAACCGCTGGACGCACCCGAAACGTAGCGCCGCGACGCACGTACAACGCTAGCACCTCGATGCGACGCGCGGCTTGGCCTTTTCGCATCGGGCTCGGCCGAATGCTCAGGCCAGCACTCCTTCTACCATGGTTGCGGTGAGCACGCGCTCCGCAATCCGGACGATGTAACGGAGCCGTCGAAACGGCATGAACCGATCGGCGGCGCTCTGGTGCTCGAACAGGATGGCGAGTGGCGTATCGTCGTCTATGCAGCAAACGGTGACGAGTAGATCGGTATGCCGTTCGGCGAGCTGTGGATTGACGAAGCTTCCAGCACAGAGTTCGAGATGACGAGCAGTCGATGATTGCCGAGAGCTCCGCCGGCAGGACGAGCCGTAACTCGGAAGCGTTGTTGTGGGTCCGCGACTCGACCCGACGTGGCGCGAGGGCAGCGTGCGCGGCGTGGGTCGTCGCTGTTGCACAAATTGTGCAGGTGAATTTATTCACACCTGGACTCGCGCTTCCGAATCAGGCGACGCGCAGAAAGGCGGTGCGGGATGACGGCCTCGTCACCCGAGGGTGTGCAAAAAACGTGCGCTTGCAGTCACGCGGTCGCTTTGCACCCGCGTGACTGAATATCCGTGCCCTCGATTTGCGCGAGGGATTCCATATGTTAGACGAAGCCGGAGGTAATTAAACATGCTCCTACGTCGCTTGCCCACTCTCGCTTTGATCGCTTGTCTGCCCCTCGTCCTCGCCAATTGCGGTTCGGATGACACCGGGAACGGAGGGGGAGCAGGCGCTCCGGCCACCGCCGGTAAGGGCGGCGCCGTTGGCGTGGCAGGCCAGCCCGGCGCTGGTGCACCCGCGGGCGGTTCAGTGTCCAGCGGTGGTGGCGGCAGCCCGAGCGTGGCGGGCGGCGGCGCGGGCGGTTCGGTTGCAGGTAGCGGCGGAGCAAGTGCGGGCAGCGGCGGAGCCGTTGGCGGCGCGGGTGGTGGTAGCAGTGCCGGCGCGGCCGGTAAGGCCGGCGGCGGAAGTGGTGGAAGCGGTGGAAGCGGTGGAACGACGGGTGGCACCTTCACGCTGACGAGCGCCGAGATCGTGAACGGCATGACCATTCCCGAGGCTCACACCTGCGACGGTGGCGGCGGACAAATGAACTGGGGCGTGGCGCCGTCGTTCAAATGGTCCAATCCCCCGGCTGGCACGATGAGCTACGCCTTCTTCATGATTGATTGGACGCTCACCATGGGGGCGAATCCTACGAACAACGGCTATCACTCCGCTGCCTGGAATATCCCCACCACCATCACGGAACTCGCTAAGGGCTGGGGCGCCACGAGCGTCGGGACCGGTAAAGTCATCAACGGAGGCTACCTCGGCCCTTGCCCGCCGACCGGGACCGATACTTACCACATGATCGTCATGGCGATGCCCATGGCGAGCTACAACATTACCGCGACCGGCGTAGCCGGCGTCAAGTCCACTTATGACCAGTTCAAGGGTGTAGCGCTCGCCACGGCCGAAATCACCGGCACGTACATGCAGAAGCCGTAGTCGGGTCCTGCAGGGCGCGCCCTTGCGCCGCCACGCACAGAGAAACGCGGAGTCAGCAAACTTGCCGGCTCCGCGTTTTTAATTTGTGCTTCCGCCCCCCAGCGTCTCAACTCGCGCGCATGGCTTGGCGGCGCGTCGCGCTCCTACTCTTCGCCGTCGGTTGGGGCGCCAATCACTTCGTGTCGCTGCTGCAGGTGTACCGAGAGCGGCTCGCGCTCGACGCAGCGGCGCCCGCGATGCTGTTCGGCATGTACGCGCTGGGGCTGGCGCCGGGTCTGCTGCTCGCTGGGCCGGTGTCGGATCGCTACGGGAGGCGGGCGGTCGTGCTGCCATCGGCGCTGGCTGCGTTCGGCGCCAGCGTGCTGCTCGGTGCAGCGGGCGCGAGCTTCGCGCTTCTGCTCGCGGGGCGGCTGCTTTATGGCGTCGGCGCGGGTGGTGTGATGAGTGCCGGCGCGGCGTGGTTGATTGAGCTCTTTGGCGACTCCGCGGGTGCTGGGCCTCGCCGTGCGACCATCGCGCTCTCTGCCGGCTTCGGCCTTGGTCCGCTCGCGACGGGACTGCTCGCCCAGTACGCACCCGCGCCCACCCGCTCGCCGTTCGTGCTTCACGTCGCGGTGCTCGGCGCTGCGCTGCTGATCGCGCGAGACGTGCCCGATGGCGGTGCGAGTGCGAGTGCGAGTGCGCCCAAGCGCCCGCTGATCCGGATCGAACTCGAGCCGAAGGCTTGGGCGAGCTTCCTGCGCGGCGTGGCTCCGATGGCTCCGTTCGTGTTCGGGTTCCCGGCGATCGCCTTTGCGGCGCTACCGAGCATGCTCGGCGGCGCTCTCGGTCCTGCTCCGCTCGTCTACACCGGTGCGCTGTGCGCGCTCACTTTGGCTGCCGGAGTCGTCGCTCAGCCGATCACACGGCGCTTCGCGCCGATGGTGGCGGCGAGGGTTGGGCTGCTGACGGGCACGGTAGGTGTCTTGTTGGGCGCAGTCGCCGTGAGCGCGCGCCTGCCTCTCGGCTTGCTGTTCGTCGCGCCGTTGCTCGGCACAGCATACGGTGTGTGCATGACTTCCGGCATCCAGTCCGTGCAACGCCTCGCGCAGCCTGAAGCGCGCGGTGGCGTCATGGGCCTGTTCTATCTGCTCACCTACTTCGGATTTTTGGCTCCCTACCTACTGGCGCTGGCCACGCGAACCGTGACGCCCACGGTCGCGCTCGAAGTCGTAGCCGGTGCGAGCTTGAGCACTGCCTTGCTCATTCGCTGAACATTCTACCTACATCCGATTGCGAGATAGGCGCGACGCCCGCCAATTCGTCGTATGGCGAGGCGCATTGTACCGATCGGTTTTTGGCCGATCGACATCTGTCGGTCTTTCGAGGGGCTGTGTGGGCGGCTCGTTTGATGCACTTCAGCGCGCTCATGACCAAGTCTTTGCTTCGTTCAATCTGTTGGCTCGCTCTGCCGAGCGCGGCATTCCTCGCTGCCGCGTGCAATGATTCCGACTTTATCTCTCCGCCGGACGGCGAAGACGGAGCGGGCGCGTCCAACGGCGGTCAGCACAGCGGGGGGGCCAGCTCTGGCGGCAAGGGCTCAGGCCAAGCAGGCAAGGGCTCGGGCAAGGCAGGTACAGGCAACGGCGGTGACACGCAGGGCGAGGCAGGGAGTGCCGGCAATGACAACGGAGATACGGGCGGCGTGAGCGGTAGCGCGACCGCTGGTCGTGGCGGTGCGCAAGGCCATGCCGGTGGCGCAGGCGCAGGCGGCGTACATGCAGTCGCCGGTGCGGGCGGCACGAATGCAGTGGCCGGCGCGGGCGGCGTACATGCAGTCGCGGGCGCGGGTGGTACGAATGCAGTGGCCGGCGCGGGCGGCACGAATGCAGTGGCCGGCGCGGGCGGCACGAATGCAGGCGCAGGCGGCGCGCTTGCAGGCGCGGGCGGCAGCGCAGGCAACGGCGGGGCCGTCCAATATCTGGGACCGAGCGTGGGCATCGCCAAGTCATTCGCGGCACTCGCGTATAGCGCGATCACCACAGCCAACATCTCGCCCGTCATCGGTGGTGATATCGGCGTGAGCGCTAGCGCGGTGTCGAGCATTACTGGCTTCGATTCTCCGTTGGTCAAGAAGTTTGGAATCGATTCGCTGGCGCCGAACGACCATCTCACGATGCTCGCCCAGCAATCCGTCACAGCTTTGGTCGGCAACATCGATCCACGCCCGTGCGACGCCGATTACACGAACGTGGTCGGCGGCCTGACCGGCGATATTACGCTCAATCCCGGCGTCACCTGCATGAATAGCTTCAGCAGCGACGTGCTCTTGAACGGCCACGTGACGCTCGACGCTCACGGTGATCCGAACGCATTCTTCATCATCCGGGGCAACCTGACCCTCACCGTCGCAGACGGGGCGCAGGTGGTCCTCAGCAACGGCGCGCAGGCCTGCGGCGTGTTCTGGCGGATCAACAAGCAAGTGACGATCGGCAAGACGGTCCAATTCTACGGCAACGTCATCGCGGGCTCCGCCATCACGATGAAGACTGGCTCAACGCTGGTCGGCCGCGCGCTCGCTCGAACCGAGGGCGTGCACTTCGACGCGAACACGGTGACCGTTCCGAGCGACGGTCTGGTCGGCTCTGCCAGCGTCTGTACTCACCTACAGTGAGACGTACGATTTTTTGTGAGGTGAAATTGCGAGCCCGCGTTCACAGAGCATCTGCGCGCATGTGTCTGGATGACACATATCGGAGATCCGCCGGCTGAAGCGCTGTGCCGAACAACGCCACGATCGATCGCTCGACGTGTTGTGGCGATAAAGCGGGTTGCGCGATTTGTTTCATCTGCGTGAATGGACTGTGAACTCCGGCAATCTAACGGAGTGAGCTGGAGACCATCCGGCTCGTGGGTCTCGGAGAAGCATGCGTCTCCGAGAGAGTCTGAAATCATAACTTGTAGGGAGAAGCTTGTAATGAAACTTAGAAATCTCGCGGTAGTGTTTTGCGCGGCGTCCGTACTGCTAGTGGCTTGTGCGAGCGATGACGACGTGAACAATGGCGGCGGAGGCGCGGGTTCTGGCGGCAAGAACAACGCTGGCGCCTCGGGCAAAGGCGGCGGCGCAAACACGGCCGGCAAGGGCGGCAGCGCAGGCCTCGATACTGCAGGTGCTGCGGGTGAAGCGGGCAACCTCGAGACCGCTGGCGCGGGTGGCGAAGGCGGCGCTGCACCGATCAGCGAAGAGTTCACGGTAACCCTGGAGAACGTCGCGCCGAGCAAGCTGTTCACGAGCGCGGGCGTATTCAACACGCCGGTCGGTGACCTCGCTGCGGGCCCGGCGACGCCTGGCAAGGGCTATAAATTCACGGTCGACGCGGGCAGGAAGCAGAAGCTCTTCTTCGCCAGCATGCTGGCTGCCACGAACGATTTGTTCTTCGCGCCGAGCGGCGACGGCATCCCGCTTTACCTCGACAACGGCACGCCGATCACCGCTGACGTGACGAGCCAGGTTTACCTGTGGGACGCCGGCACGGAGCTCAACGAAGAGCCGTTCCTCGGCGAGAACACGGTATCCAAGCAAGCGGCGATCAACCTCGGCCCGGTCGACACCAACACCAAGGTGCGCAAGATCGGCACCGTCACGGAGGGCTTCGCCTTCGCGTACCCGGCGGTCGCCAGCTTGGTCAAAGTCACGGTCACGCACACCACCGGCACGCTGTTCGACATCACGATCGATGTCTTGGCCGGCGCTGCGCTGACGACCTCTGACTCGGTGAGCCACCCGCTTCCCCTGTCGCCCGGTGTGTGGGTCGTGAGCAGTGCTGCGAACGCGCTGTTCACCGATCAGACGCCTGTTCCCGCGCACGGCCTCGAGGCCATCGCGGAGGACGGTACGCCCGCAACGCTGGGCACGTACCTAGCCGCGAACGCGGGCATCACCTACCCGGCCTCGCCGGGTGCATGGCTGCTCCACGAGACCGGCAGCAAGCCGTTCTTCACCGCGGGCGCGAAGGATCTGGGCGACGGTATCGAAGCCATCGCCGAAGACGGCAACCCGGCGCCGCTCGGGGCGAGCCTCGATTCCCTCGACGGCTACCTCAAGGGCGCCATCTTCAATACCCCCGTCGGTACCGTCGCGCCTGGCGCCATCGCGCCCGGCTCGAAGTACCAATTCACGTTCGAAGCCAGCCCCGGTGAGTCGCTCTCCTTCGCGAGCATGCTCGCGGCGACCAACGACGTGTTCCTCGGCCCGAAAGACGTCGGCATCCCGCTGTTCGACGAAGAAGGCGTGGCCCTCACGGGCGACATCAGCGACCAAGTATTTCTATGGGACGCTGGCACCGAAGGCAACGAAAAGCCGGGCATTGGCCCGAACACGGTCACCAATCAGCAGGCCGCCAACACCGGCACCGCCGGTGAAGGCAAAGTCCAGCTCTTGAGCGCCGTCACGACCGACACCTACAGCTACCCGTCGGCGCAGTCAGTGCTCAAAGTCACGATCTCGACCAAGTAACGCAGATGGGACGCACCGCGACGCAGCCTTCCGGCGTCGCGGTGCCGTCCGCTCACTATGAAGCAGGCCTAGCCCTCAAGTCGTCCGGACTCACTGCGCATTGATCGAGCACTGCGATGAGCAGCTCCAGCGCGACGGGCTTCGTGAGGTGCGCCTCGAAGCCAGCGTCGAGACTTCGCTTGAGTAGGTCAGGTCCGGTGTACCCGGTCAGCGCCACGAACCGGCAGCCAACGAGCGCAGGCCGGTTCTGTAAGTCCTGGACTAGTTCGTAGCCAGTCTGGCCTGGCAGGCCAATGTCGATCAGCGCCACGTCAGGTGTGAAATCCTCCGTGATCGCTCGAGCCTCGGTGGCATCGAGAGCAACTCGGCAATCGTGCCCTGCTTGCTGAATCAGCACGCAGAGCAGCTCAGCGGAGTCGAAATTGTCTTCGACGACGAGCACTCGGCAGGTTTCCCCCGACCTTCGGATCCCGGACGTTTGGGGCATGTCGGCTGGTAGCACGTCCCGCGCTCGCCCGGCAGGTGCAAGGGGCGGCAGATGAGCGCCTGATTATCGCCCAGCTAGAATCGCGGGCGAAACGACGTCCGTGATTCCACGGACGCTGGTATAATCGAACCACGCACTCGCTGGCGACTTTCGCGGCCAATCGGCGCCTTCGCGCCCTTGAGCTGGACCGCTGCTCGTGTTCCGGTCCCGCGGGTGACTGTGGAATTCCTAGCCGGAGACGAGACTTGGCAGCCCATTCGTGGGGCCAATGCCGTGGCTGTTTTCCCCAATTCGTATCAAGTCACCTTCTCGATTCCCCCAGCATGGACCAGGCACGTCGCCGTGTTGGAGGCGATGACCTTTCGTGTCGAGGGACGGATTTGCTCGAGAGCGTACGTGGAGTCTGCGGACGGTTTCGGGGCGCTCAAGATCACCATGCTCGTGAGCGTAGACTCAATTCCCCCCCAAGCCGAGCAGTGACTCCAAATCATCGCGCGTGAGTTTGCCGGCAAAGGCGCCTTCATCGCCCATCACGGCGGCGATCAGTTGGCGCTTTTGGTCTTGTAGTTGCGCCACGCGCTCTTCGACCGTGTTGCGGGCCAGCAAGCGGTAGGCAATCACGGGGCGGGTTTGCCCGATGCGGTGGGCGCGGTCGATGGCTTGAGCTTCGACCGCGGGGTTCCACCACGGGTCGAGGATGAACACGTAGTCAGCGGCGGTGAGGTTCAAGCCCACGCCGCCGGCTTTGAGACTGACGAGAAATACGGGCAGCGCGGGATCGCTTTGAAAGCGCGCCACGCACGCTTCTCGGTCCTTCGTCTTTCCGTCGAGGTACTCGAAGGCGATATTTTCCTGATTCAGACGCTCGCGCAGGATGCCGAGCAGGGAGGTAAATTGCGAGAAAACCAGGGCTTTGTGGCCCTCCTGCACGACGCCGCGCAGTTGCTCGAGCAAGAGCTCGATTTTGGAGCTGCGTTCGGTCGTGCGTTTGCGGTCGAGCAGGCCCGGGTGGCAGGCGGCTTGACGCAGCCGCAACAGGGCCTCGAGCACTTGCGGGGTGCTGCGCGTGGGGTCGGTCAGTCCCTGCTTCTTGATGCTCGCTTGATAGAAGCGGAGCAGCTCTTCGTAGCGCGCGCGCTCCTCCGGCTCGAGCTCGACGAACAGCGTTTGTTCGCTTCGAGCGGGCAGGTCTTTGGCGACTTCCTGCTTGGTGCGGCGGAGCACGAAGGGGCGCAGCACGCGCTGAATCAACTTCAAGGTTTCGGCGCTGGCCTGGCCTTTGTCGAGCGCTCGGCCAAGCTCGGGCAGTTCGCTCAGCATGCCCGGATTCAAGAACTCGAACAGTGACCAGAGCTCGCCCAGATGATTTTCGATCGGCGTTCCGCTGAGGGCGATGCGGTGACCGGCGCGTAGCCGCCGAGCGCACTTCGCGGTCGCGCTGGCGTCGTTCTTGATTGCCTGCGCTTCGTCCAACACGATCGTCGACAATTCGAGCTCGGCCAGCGCGGCGATGTCGAGCCGCAGTGTGCCGTAGGTCGTCAGTACGACGTCCACGTCGCGAAACGCCTGCTCGACCTGGCCGCGATCTGGTCCCCAATGCGTGTGTAAACGCAGCTGGGGCGCGAAGCGCTCCGCCTCCGCGCGCCAATTGGCCAGCAGTGAGCGCGGCATCACCACCAACGAGGGCGCGGTGCCGCGCCCTGCGTGTCGGCGCGCTAGGTGTGCCAGGACTTGAATCGTCTTGCCGAGGCCCATGTCGTCTGCCAGGCAAGCGCCGAGCTTCAACTCCGAGAGCGCGCCCAGCCAAGAGTAGCCGTGCGCTTGGTACGAGCGCAGCGAGCCCAAGAAACCCACCGGTGGCGGCAAGGCGGAGATCTGCTGAAAGGTCGTGACCCGTTCGCGGAGCTCGGCCAGTCCGGGAACCAGGGCGTCCGCGTCGAGCGCTTCGAGCATGGCTTCAGCCACACCGATCTGCCGGGTCGAGAAGCGCAAGGAGGCCTCGCGTTCGGGCGTCAAGGCAGCGAACGCGCCCCAGCGCTCGAGCCATTCCGTAGGCAGTACACCGCGGCTGCCGTCGCCGAGTTCGACGACATGGCCCGCGCGAGCGCCCTTGAGCAACCGTGGCAACGGCACGCGCGTTTCGCCGAAGTGGGCGCTGCCTTGCACCTCGAACCAATCCAGCCCCGATTCAACGCGAATGTCGAAGCTCGTCAGTGAGCGGTAGCGCTTGCCTTCGGCGAAGACCAGAAACCCTGCTTCGAGTAGCTTTCGCACGGCGCGCAGCAAGTTCGCGGTGCTGATCTTGACGTCGTTGCCAGGGGCGCTCCGGGTGTTCGTCAAGAGCTCGAAGCCCGCGTCGCGTAGCGCCAGCAGCGCGGCGTTCTCCAGCGCGCGGTCACGCTCGAGTGCCTTCTTCTCGCCCAGTAGCAACAAGCGAGCCTCTTGGCGTAGCGGCACGCGCTGTTCGTCATATTCGAAGAACACGCGACCGCCGGTCGAGCGCCCGCGCGGCGCGTCGAGTTCGAGCACTGGTTCTGCCGGCTCGCGGCTCGTCACTCGCTCGAAATCAGGCGGCAATACCAAGCGCGAGACGCCGCTGCGACCGAAGCTGAGCTCCAGAAAATCAGGCAAATGGGCCTGGGGCACGATCAAGCACCGGCCGTGGCCCAGGTTTCGCAATGAGCGCAGCCAGCGCGCATCATTGGGCGCGCACGCGCTCAGCTGCCCATCGGCGAACAGCAGTGAGCCGCTGTCTTGCGCCAATAATACGTCCTCCAACGGACGGACCTGCGCGCCGCGAACGAAGTGCGCGCGTGCCTCGTAGTCGACTGATTTTCGCCGCGGACTGCGCGCTTCCGGCTCGCTGAGCGTGAGCTCGAGCTGCCACGGCCCAGCCGGATCCGAGCTCAACGTGGGCAGGTCGAGCAGCGGTGCGTAGCCGTCCGCGAGCTCCCGCGCTGCCGCGGACTTCTGACCGAGGCCCTCACAGAACAAAATCCATGCTCTGGATTTGCCCGCGGTCGAGTTCACTAGGTGGCAGCGGCCGGTCGCGGCGAGGCGCGGGAGCATGACCGTCAGCGCGGCCACGCTCAATTCACCGCGATGCATCGAATGATAGGCGTGCCGTTCGCGGAAGCCGTGGAGTAAGCTGGTGAGCTCTCGATCGAGGCTGTCTGTCGCGAGCAAATGCGCCGATTCACCAGCGGGGACCAAGGGTCCGAGTTCGACGCCGCGTTTGCGCTTGCCGATCACCATTCGCCAATCGCGGCCAAAGGTCTCGGCAATGAAGTAGTGCAATTCTACCGCTACTTCCGGCTCTTTTTGCAGCTCGGCACTGTGCAGGGCCTGCCAACTCACGCCTCGTGCCGGGCTCGGCGTGTCCTCCGCGATCGGGCCCAGCAGCAACAGCTCGTCATCGAAGTCGCTATCGCTGTCGCTGTCGTCATCGTTGTCGTCGTCATCCAGATCCTGATCGAGAACCTCGTCATCCCAAGTCAGTTCGGGGTCGGCGACCAGCGTTCGGCTCTGTGGTACTGAGCTCCGCACCATTGCGGTCTCCGAGCCCTCCAGCGCGGTTGCCCACAGGTGTTTGCAACCAATCACCTCGCGCTCGAAGTGCGGACACGTGCACGAATAGCGCACCTGCGTGCCACGGCGCATGAACAGCGTCAGGTAGCGATCGCCCGAGCCGGTCACCTCTGCCGCCAGGACGTCCGCCGTGCGTTCGATCAGGGACACGCGCCCGGCCTCGAAGTATTCCAGCCCGCGCTTTCGACTGAGGCTCGAAAACGCCGCGGCCAGTCGCTTCAGACCGACTTTCGCGGAATCGTCATCCATCACGTTGAGGGGCCTCGCTCGACCACGAAAACGAGCCCAACACGGCACTGCCACGGGATCCAGCGCGGCGATCGGCAGCGCGGACCGAGAATGTCCGCGCTCGGCACATCGGTTGCATTCTTGGCGCCGATGTCGACCTCGCTGTCTCGCGCTGACTTCTGCCGTCTGTCACTTTCGGGCTTGGCTGGGCTAGCAGGGTGCAGCAAACAGGCGGGCGCGCCGGGGCAGAAGGCCACCGTCGGCACGGAAGCCTCAGCACAGCCATCCCAACCCGTGCCGGGCGCGGTGCAGGCATCGCCCTCGGCGGCGCACGCGGAATCGTCCTCAGGGATGCCCAAGCGGAAGCTCGGCGCGACCGGCGAATGGGTGTCCATGCTGGGCTTGGGCGGCGCGCACATCGGCGACAAGAAGCTGAGCGACGCCGACGCCATCCAGCTGATGCACGAGGCGATCGACAACGGCTTGACGTTCTTCGACAACTGCTGGGACTACAACCAGGGCAAGAGCGAAGAGCGCATGGGCAACGCGCTCAAGGGCGGCCATCGCCAGCGCGTGTATTTAATGACCAAACTCGACGGTCGCACCGCGCAGGCAGCCACCGCGCAGCTCGAGCAATCGCTGCAGCGCCTGCAGACGGACATGATCGACTTGGTGCAAGTCCACGAGGTGATCCGCATGACCGACCCCGCGCGCTGCTTCGCGGAAGACGGCGTGATGGGCGCGCTACGAACCGCAAAAAAGGCTGGCAAGCTGCGCCACATCGGCTTCACGGGCCACAAGGATCCAGCCATGCATTTGGCCATGCTCGAAGCCGCGGGCAAAGCCGGGTTCAGCTTCGATACCGTGCAGATGCCGCTCAACGTAATGGACGCGCACTACCGGAGCTTCGAGCGGAACGTGCTGCCGGTGTTGATCGAGCGCGGCATCGGGGTGCTCGGGATGAAATCGATGGGCTCGGGCGATATCCTGAAGAGCGGCGTGGTAAAGGCAGAGGAATGCTTGCGCTACGCGCTCAGCTTGCCCACGTCGGTCGTGATCACCGGCATCGATAGCAAAGAAGTGTTGGCTCAGGCGCTACGAGTCGCTCGTACGTTCCAGCCGCTCTCGCCGGAGGAACGCGCGAGCTTGCTGGCTCGAACCGAGCCCGCGGCCAAAGACGGCAAGCACGAGCTGTTCAAGACCGCGCAGAAGTTCGACGGCACCGCGAAGAACCCCAAGTGGCTAGAGAAAGCCGAACTCTGAGCGGGAGTTACTCCGCCGGGTCACGCTGGCGCGTCGCTTTGACCGCTGCGACCACGCCGCCGCCGAGCAAAACCAGCGTGCCGACGACGATCCACTGAATGGGTGCGTTCAAGATCGCTGCGGCATAAACCAACCCAGCGATGACGAAGATGATTCCGACCAGATAGATTCCGAACGACATGGCAGCTACGCGCTTGCAGGAATAGTTCCATCGAATTGTCGCTAAATATGCTGAAAATTGTGAGGCAATTTGGCGCTGAGTGTCGCTTTGCCTCAGGTTCGTGGGACAATGCTCGCTCATGCTAAATGCGGGAGCAAAGATGCTTTCGATGCCGCTCTTCCGGACACCCACCTGGCTTGCACTGATCGCTGCGCTGACCTTAGCGACGGCTTGCGCCAAGCCCAAACCACCGACGCTCACGCCCAAGAGCGTGCAAGTGCTGGCGTTCGGAACCCCGGGCGTCACGCTCGCGGTGGCCTTCGAGGTGACCAATCCCAATCGCTTTCCTCTGATCGTGCACGCGGTGGACGGCCGTTTCTCGCTCGGTCCGGGCGCTGGCGTCGAACTCGGTAAGGCCCACGCCGAGCCCGCTTCGAGCATTCCTGCCCAAGGCACGAGCACCGTGACCAGCCAAATCGCCGTCGGTTGGACGAACCTGGCCGCGCTCACGCCCTTCATGCTCTCACCCGCGGCCGTGCCGTACCGCTTCGACGGCAATGCGACGCTCGGCGGCGAGAGTCTGAATGTCGATCTGCCCTTCACACTGACCGGCGAGCTCACGCGCGCGCAGTTGCTCAACGCGGGGTTGAGCGGGCTAGCGCAGCCGACTAGCCACTAGCGGGCCGAGCGCGCGCATTCATCAACCGTCACAGCTTTGGCTCGCTCAGCCGCGGGTCGTTTTGGACGAGTTCGCTAGGTCGGAGACGGGCACGAACTCGAGCGTGCCCGCCTGGCTAGCCCAACGCTAGGCGCAGCGAATCAGTGCCCGAGCGCCTTTTGAAAGGCGTCGAGCGCCGCCTTGAGGGCTTCGACGTCTTTTTCGGTTTGCGCTTTCAGCGTGTCCCAGGCAGCGCCGCTGGCCTGGTTCAGCCCTTCCAGATCGCGCTCGGTGGCGATCCGGCGCTTGTCGTATTCGGCCGAGGCGGCTTCGGCGTTGGCTTTCGCCTTGCCCTTCACCTTGGCCAGGCGCTCCTTCAGATCCATGGCCGTGCGATCGCCGGCGCTGACGGCCTTTTGAATCGCGGCGCGCGCTTCTGCTCTGGCGGGCGCGGCCTTGGCGTCCGCGATGCGAACTTGGCGCGCTGCTTCAGCCTTCGCGTCGTCCGCCGCTTTCTCGGCAGCGGCCGCCTGAGCCGCCGCCTCGGTCTTGGCTTTTGCCGCCAGCTCTTCACTCTCATCGCAGCCCATCGCCGTGACGCTGACCAACACCAAAGCCCAAAATGCGCGCGCTAATTTCATGGTTCCCTCAGCCTATCAAGAACCGATGACGGTTGGAACGCGAGCTTGGCGCGGAGCTTGCAGCGAGGCATTTCGCTTAGCCAATTTTCTGCATTTCACGCGACATATTGCCTCGCTTAGGGAGAACTTCAGTGCCCACGTTCCGGGTGATGACCTACAACGCGCACAGCTGCGTAGGCACGGATGGCAAGCTCTCGCCGGCGCGCATCGCCGAGGTCATCGCGCGCGCGGATCCGGACGTGGTGGCGCTGCAGGAGCTGGATGCTGGTCAGAGCCGTTCTGAGAGTGTGCATCAACCTGATTGGCTGGCAGCGCAGCTGGGCATGTCCGTGCACTTCACGTCCGCCAGGTGCTGCAACGAGGGGCACTACGGAAACGCCGTGCTCACTCGCCATCCATTCACGGTGATGTCCGAGGGAGGCCTCCGGCGCAGGCGCGATGAAGAGCGCGCGGTGCAGTGGCTCAAGGTACACATCGCGGGGCTCGAGTTGAGCGTGATGAACACGCATCTCAGCATCCATTTTCGCGATCGGCTTTTGCAAATCGAGCAACTGTTGGGCGCCGAGTGGATCGCCAAGGCGGAGAGCCACGTCCCGCTGGTGATCTGCGGCGATCTCAATTCGAGCCAATTTTCCCCGGTCTACCGCAGGCTACGCAAAGACCTGGTCGACGCTCAACGCGTCAACGGCGCGCGCGCATTGCCCACTTGGCCGTCTCGCTTTCCGCTTTTCAGGATCGATCACTTGTTCACTAGCCCGAGCATTCAGGTCATCCGTTGCGAGGTCAGACGCGACTCGCTTTCGATGGTCGCGTCGGACCATTTGCCGCTGCTCGCGGAGTTGAGCTGCGCAGGGCTCGGAGTAAATTCATGAAGCGAGTTTTGGAGGTTCCACGGAACGCGTTCGTCGAAGCAGGGGTCGAGCAGAGCGCTCTTTTGATCGATGCTCGCAACTACTATAAGACGGTGTATCGCGCGCTGGAGCTGGCGGAGAATTACGTCATCATCAGCGGCTGGCAATTCGACAGTGGCGTCAAGCTGCTACGTGGAGCGGACGCCGAGCGCACCCGCTACCCAGTCGAGCTCTTGGCCTTTTTGGGCGCGCTCTGTGAAGAGCGGCCGAAACTGCGGATCTTCCTCTTGGCCTGGGAGTTCAGCTTCGTGTACGCGAGGGAGCGCGAGTCCGAGCAGGCCGAGAAGTTCAACGCCAAGCACCCGAACATTCACTTCCAGTGGGATCCCCACCCCTCCATCAGCGCCAGCCACCACCAGAAATTCGTGGTCGTCGACGGCGCGCTCGGCTTCATCGGCGGCATCGATCTGTGCGACGCGCGCTGGGATGATTGCGACCATCGCGTGCACCATCCCGATCGCGTGAACGTCGTCGGTGATCCTTGTAAGCCGTACCACGACGTCCAGGCCGGCTTCGCCGGTGAACTCGTCGCCTCCTTGGTGGAGCTGTTCGCCGAACGCTGGCAGCGGGTGAGCGACGAACGTCTCGAGCTGCCTCCGGCGGACTCGCGTGTTCGCTCACGCTATGATTTGCAGCTCTTGAGCGAAGGCAACGGCGAACTCATCGGGTCCACGCGTGCGGCGCTCAGTCGCACGCAGGTCGATACGCGCGCAACGCCGGCGCGGGTGGGCGAGGTGCTGGCGCTGTTTGCCGATGCCATCGGCGCCGCGCGCGGCCTGATCTACGCCGAAACTCAATACTTCACCTCGCGCTCGGTGGCGCAAATCCTGCTCGACCGGATGCACGATGTGACGCTGCCGAAGCTCCAAATCGTGGTCTTCTTGCCCCACGCGGCGGACACGCCGATGGAGAAGCTCGCGCTGGAAGACACGCAGGAAGACGTGCTGAAGGCCCTGCTCGAGGGGGCGCGTGAAACCGGACATGAATTGCGCTTACTCTACCCCGCCTCCAGAAATAGCGACGGAACCGAGACCGCGACCTTCATTCACTCCAAAATCTTGATTGTCGACGATCGCTTGTTGATGGTGGGCTCGCCGAACTTCACCGAGCGCAGCGTGGCGCTCGATACCGAAATCGCGATCAGTTGGGAGTGCGCGAGTGAGGAGGATGGCTTGAGCCGCTGCATTCGCAACATCCGCGGCAAGCTGCTCGCGGAGCACAGCGGAGTGCCAGAGAGCGAATGGCTGATGCGAGCTGGTCTATGCGCCCGAATCGACGCGCTGATTACCCGCGCCGATACCCGGCTTCGATACCGGGAAGTGATCGAAGCGGGGCCATTCGGGCCGATGCTCGCCGGGATCTTCGATCCTGGCGACAGCGCGCTCACGGACTCGGTGTTGGATCCGGCTCACAACCCGTAGCGCGCGCCAGCGCTGACCGGGGCAGCCGGCTTGGCGACGGGGGCAGGCCACCTGCGAACAACGGGTGGGGCGCTGACCGATGGCTCAGGCTTGGCGTCTTTCGGCTCTTGATCGGAGGTCGGGGCTGGGATTGGATTGATGATTGGGGCCGGCGCGACGACGTTGCTCGCGCGCACCGAGGCGGACAACGCCGGGCGCGAGCTCGCCTTAGCCGGCTGCTCGGCGCCCCGGATCTGCAGCTGCCAGAATGCGACCGACGCCGCTGCGAGCAAAACGGTCGTCGCGACCAGACCGAGCTTCACCGGCAACGATACGCGCGGCTCCTCTGCGCGAGCTTCGGCGGTCAGTTCGATGCCAGACTGCAATCGTTGACGCTCCACGACTGGAGGCCGCGACAGGCCGCGCAGCGCGATAGCCAGCTCTTGCACGGTCTGAAAGCGATCGTCCGGATCCTTTTGCAGGCAAAGCTGAATGATGGTGTTGAGTTCGCTCGGGGCGCTCGGAAGGATGTCCAGCAAGGACGGCGGATTTTCGGTCAGCACCTTCTGGTACATCACCGCTACGGTGTCGGCCTCGAATGGGCAACGGCCGGTCACTAGCTCGAACAAGATCGTGCCCAAGGACCAAATGTCGGCGCGGGCATCGAGGTTCGGCGCCGCGCGAATTTGTTCGGGCGCCATGTACGAGGGAGAGCCCACCGCAGCGCCCCCCTTGGTCAAGGTCGTACGACTACCTTCCCGAATCGCGGTCCCAAGATCCTTCGAGATCCCGAAATCGAGGATCTTGAGCACGATCCCCTCGGGGGTGGCGGCCAAGAACAGGTTCTCCGGCTTCAGATCGCGGTGAACGATGCCGAGGCCGTGTGCCTCGATCAACCCTTCACAAGCCTGAAGTAGGTAACCAATGGCTTCCGCTACTGGAATGGCTGCCCGCTGCTCGAGCAGGGCGGCCAGATCTCCGCCGCGCAGCTTCTCCATCACGATGTACGGGGCACCGTTCGGGAGGCGCGCGACGTCGAGCACGCGCACCACATGTGCGCTCTGCATGCGCGCCACGGCGCGCGCTTCGAACAGCAGGCGCGACACAACTGCCTCATTCGCAGCAAAGTCGTCACGCACGACCTTGATCGCGACCGGCGCGTCCAACTCCAAATGCGTGGCGCTCAGCACGACGCCCATGCCCCCGGTGCCCAGAAAACCGTCCACACGGTACTTTCCGCCCACGATTGTGCCCGGTCCGAGCGCAAAACGGTCAGATTGAGGCAGTGGGGCGGACGGGAGCGGCATCTTGGTGATGATTCTCAGCAATAGCTGCTGCGTTCTAAGCAAGAGCAATGCCCAACTAAGCAAGAGCGATGCCTAGGCGCAAGAGCGATGCTTAAGAGCGATGGCCTAGGCAGGGGTTCGGGCTAGGCACGGCTCTCGCAGGGAGACCCTTCAACCCTGTGCAAGCCCCAAAGCTCCGTTCGTCTGAAACCGATCCCCTGGTGGTGACCGGCCTCCGTCACAGCGCGTCGCAAGCCACGAGCAGCGCACCGCAAATCGAAACCGGACCGAGCGAGGAAGGACCGGAGACCGAGCTCCCGGTGCCCGAAGGAGAGCTATTGGGCGGGCGCTATCTAGTCGAGCGGATTTTTGCCGAGGGGGGAATGGGCATCCTCTGTTACGGGCGGCATACGCAACTCGAGCAACCTGTAGCGATCAAATTCTTGCGGCGCGCGTTGGCGGGAAAACCGTCGGTGGTCGAGCGCTTCTTGAATGAGGGGCGAGCGCTGGCTGCCTTGCGCAGCGAACACGTCGTCCGTGTGATGGATGTCGGGCAGCTCGACTCTGGACGCCCGTATTTGGTGATGGAGCATTTGGAGGGCATCGATCTCGATGCGCTCGTCGAGCGCGAGGGTCCGCTCCCCGTCGAGACGGCGGTTCGCTACGCGCTACAAGTTTGCGAGCCACTGGCCGAGGCTCATGCGCTCGGCATCGTGCACCGCGACATCAAGCCAGAAAACTTGTTTCTGTGGACCGGCGGCCCTGGCAGCGATCTGGTAAAGGTGCTGGATTTTGGGCTGGCCAAGCAGTTCTGCTCGCCGCGCGCCATGGCCGTCACGGGGCCTCAGGACAGCATGGGCTCGCCTTGCTACATGTCGCCGGAACAAATCACGACGCCACAAAGCATCGACCTTCGAACCGACATTTGGTCACTGGGGGTAGTGCTGCATCGACTCCTCACCGACAGCTTACCGTTCGATGGCGCGAGCGTCGTCGAGGTGATCAGCCACGTGCTCAGCGCAGCGCCCAAAACCCTACACGAGGCACGCCCAGAACTGAATTTCGATCCCGAAATCGAGGCCATCGTGCGTCGCTGTTTGGAGAAGGATCCGGCAGCGCGCTACCAAACCATGAACGATCTTTCGCACGCGCTCAGCACCTACCTCGCGCGCCGCGCTGCAGCGGCGCCCCTCTCGCAGCCTCTCGAACCCGCCCCCGTCCCCGACGCTTTCGTTGCTCCCAACGCTTTCGTTGCTCCCGATGCCCGCGTGTTCGAAGAGGACGGCGTACTCGAAGAAGACGGCGAAAAGGTACCACTTGCCGGAGTACGCTCGCGCTGGCCCGCAGTGATATTGGTCGGCCTTGCGCTGGCGGTGGCGGTGGCCGCGCTGTACCAAGCCGACCGCACTGGCAAGCTGCCGATTAGCGAGGCGGTCTCGAGTACGCTCAGCTCGACGCGCCTCGCCCCAGATGCTTCCGTGTGGACAGTGCCCGACCACTTCGAACCGTGGGTCGTCATCAGCCGCGGGGTCTACGCGGCCGAACCCACGCGCGACGCGAGCGGCGCGTCGGCCCTACGCGCCGAACCCGAGCGTGACACCGCTGCCCCCGCTATTGAGATCGAGCCGCTCAGCGAAGCGGACCGCGTCGCCAAGGAAGCGCTCGAACGCGCCGCCAAAGAAGCCGCCTACCGCGACTACCTGAAAAGCGAAGGGCTGACGCCCATTGGCGAAGCTCTGGAGGAGCTGGGCACGAACTGATTTCGACCGTAAATAGCGCCGATCGGAGGCTAGAAGCGCGTCCTAGCGACGTCCAAGTGCGGGCTGAATGGAAACTGCAGTGAGGACGCGCGGCGTTTCACGCAACCGTTGAGCGCAGAGTCGACAGGGCGCGAGGTGACGCTGGCGCCGACGACGCGGCCGCCTTTGATCGCGACGCAGACGTCGAGTGTGGTGTGCTCGGGGACGGCGCAGCTGCTGAGCCACGCGCCGTTCTCGAGCACGTTGGCGATCGCTTGCGTGGGCAGATCCGCGGCGCGGTTGCCGCCCGAGAAGTCGACGTCCTGGCTCGCGGAGGCGACGGCGGCTTCGCAGGAAGGGAGCGAGCTGCCCACGGCGGGAGCGGAAGCGTGTGGGAGCGAGGGCTCAGCGAGAGCGGGCAGAGCCAAAGCAGGCACCTGCGCGGGAGCGGAGGCGGGAGCGGACGTGTGAGTCGGAGTCGGCGTGGAGAAGAGTGCAGGCTTGGGGGCGGATGCGGGACGCACGATGCGAGCCGGGAACGGAAGCGGCGCTTCGGCGGCAGAGCGGCTCGTGAGCGAGGGTTCCGCTAATGCAAGCTCTGTGCGCTCGGGTTCTGAGGGCTCAGGTTCTGCGGGCGCGGACGCGGCAAGTGGTTCTTCGATGACTTCGGGAGCCGACGCGGGGGGCTCGCTAAGCGGTTGGGATGCGGGGGCCTCGGTGGCGGGGAGGGGGCGCCACCATTCGCGCATGGCGGGGGGCGCAGGCGGGGTGAGTGGCGCGAGCGCAGCTTGGGCTTCGGGCGGCGGCGCGCCTTCGTCGTGGCGGCGAACGAATTCGAACACCAATCCTCCGATCACGAGCCAATAGGCCAGTGCCGGCAAAGCGAACTTCGGTAGCCGCGGCCGCGCGCGCCGGGCGGGGGCGGGGTCCTCGCGCAAACGGATGCGCGGGCGAAGTGCGAACTCGACGGGCATGAACGGGGCGGATGCTGCTATGGGCCGGCGCGCGGAACAAACCTTTCTCGAAAATCGCACAGAAATAGCGACAGCTCGGGCTGAGCGCGGTAATTTCGACGACTATGAAGACCGACCCGCGCGTGGATGCGTACATCGCTCAGGCTCCGCCGTTCGCTCAGCCCGTCTTAGAAGAGGCCCGCAGCCGCATCGGCAAGGCCTGCCCGGGCGCGGAAGAGACGATCAAATGGAACGTACCATTCTTCCTCTTGGGCGACAAAATCCTGGCCAGCATGGCGGCCTTCAAGAAGCACGTGAAGGTCGGCGTGTGGACCGGAATGATGCCCAAGTTCGTAGACGTGAGTGAGGTGGAAGAATTGCCCCCCAGCAAAGACTTCGCCCAACAACTCCAGACAGCCGCCAAGGCGATCGACGGCGCCATGACCTCCAAGCCCGCCAAGGAGGCCCCAGCGAAACCTGCGAAGAAAGCGGTCGCGAAGAAGGTTGCTGCGAAGAAGGCTGCGACGAAGCCAGCTCCCGCGAAGGCCTCCGCCAAGAAAGCTGCGAGCAAGAAGCCGCCCGCGAAGGCGGCTTCGACCAAGAAGTCCCCGCGTAAGAGCAAATGAACGCAGAGCGTGGCTGCGCTGGCTATTCGGGCAATAGTTCGCCGGAACCGCCCAATTCTTTCGGGAAATCGTGCTGTTTCGGTAAGCCATCTCTGAGCTCGAGCACGCTGTCGGCGTAATTCACGTGCAGCATGGCCTTGAACGGCAGAGCTGGAATGACGGCAGCGTACACGTCGATCAGGCCGAACCCAGGGTGATCGGTCAATACGTGCCCGCCGCAGATCTTGCACCACTTGCGAATGCTGCGAGGGGTTTTGCTGAACGAAGCGAGCTGGTCGGCGCCGCGCGTGACGGTCACCGCGCTGGGCGACCAGAGAGTGAACGCATTCAGGGGACTGGCCGACCATTGGCGGCAGGACTCGCAATGGCAGTAGCCCATGGCGGCAGGTTCGCCGACGACCCGCAGCTCGACGGCACCACAGAAACAACGACCGTGATGCTGATTCTCGCTCGACATAGCACTCCTCCTTGGGCGAAAACGCCCGCGACGAGAGCTATCTAGTGACGCACGGCGAGCCCGAGAATGACCGCGCGTCCGCTCTGCACTACCGCAAACCCGAACCCGCCTCGGCGCCCGCGCGGCGGTACAGCGCGGGCGCGACGCCCACCCAACGTTTGAACGCGCGGCTCAGCGCCGCCTCCGAGCCGTAGCCGACGCGCTCGGCGATCTCGGCGATGCCGGCGCGGTTGCTGCGTAGCAACACGGCTGCCAGCTGGATTCGCCACTGCGCGAGGTATTGAATCGGAGGCACGCCCACGAAATGTGTAAAGCGCTCGGCCAGCATCGAGCGTGACATCCCCACGTCCTTCGCCAACTCTTCCAGGCTCCACGGGTGCGCGGGGTGCTGGTGTAGCTTCTGCAGCGCGCGGCCGACCTGGTCATCGCGTAGGCCGGCAAACCAGCCCACGTTTTCGGCCGGCAGCGCGGCCACGTAGCGACGCACCACCTCGATGAAGAGCAATTCACTCAAGCGCGCCAGAACACAGTCACCGCCGGGTTCGCGTGCGCTCGATTCAGCCACCGCCAGCTCCACCAAACGTCGCAAGACGGAGCCGTTTTCGCCGCTGGCGCGCAGGTGCATGACGCGCGGCAGCGCGGCCAGCAGCGGATTGAACGGTCGCGCGTCGCAGCCCAAAAAACCGCAAATGAGTTCGGCTCGCTCGGGGCCGCCGCCCGCGATGGAAATGGCAATCGGCAATGGGCTCTGAGCGGAGCGCCGGTGCGGCGTGAGGTCGACTTCGGCGCGCATCCCCGGCGCGCTCGAGATCACGTGCGGATCTCCTTGCGGAAAAACGATGATGTCGCCCGCCTCCAAACGGATCGCTGGTTCGCCGAGCAAGCCGCCCCAGCAAGAGCCGGCCGTGAGCAGGTGATACTCGATCACGTGCTCCACGCCGGGCATGATTTGGGGCGCGACCACGGCGGCCGGCGGCGCCTCGGTGACCCAGGGGTCCGAAGCATCGATCGCGAAGAATACGGCGCCGGTCAGCCGAACGGCGCGCAGCACGTCAGAGAGCGTGTCCACGACCGCGCGGCCCTCCACAGACGGCCAGCGTTGCGGCGAAGGCTCCCGCGTGGTCGAAGAGGGATGGTGACGCTGAGTCATGGCAATCCAACGCCCTCCGGGGTAATTGGCATGTTTCTCAACCGCGCTCAATTATGCTTCCCACGAGGGCAAAAAAGTTGACCGAATCCGGAAGCCGAGGCGCATTGCACCGCGGGCACCGCGGGCACCGCGGCTGCCGCCGGATTCGGCGCCCTCGATCGACCGAATTACCAGGCATGGCTTCTGCCAGGGCCGCCACCATCAACAGCCGTAGGCTCGGGATCTTTCTTGTCCAAAGCATCGCACACGCGCAAACCGGGGTTCGATCAAAGGTTATGGCTTCGCTTTTGGCACATCGCCAAGCCATTTTGGAACCACGAGCAGAAGTGGCTAGCGCGGGGCCTCTTGGCACTGCTGGTGATCTTGCTGCTCGGACGCACCGAGTTCGTGGTCGTGTTCAACGAGCAATCGGGCGAATTCACCTCCGCGCTCGCCGCTAGAGATTCCGTACGCTTCTGGCATTCCATGCGCGTGTTCGGCGCGGCGCTGATTGTCGCCGTCCCGATCTACGCTTTTTACTACTACGTGCGCGATCGCCTAGGTCTCGCCTGGCGGCGTTGGCTCACGAACGACTTCTTGCGCCGCTACTTGAGCCATCGCGCGTTCTATGACCTGACCGCGAACGCGAACATCGATAACCCCGATCAGCGCATCGCCGAGGATGTCAACGCCTTCACCCAGAAGTCGCTCACCTTCTTGCTGGAGATCGTCAGCGCGACGCTGCAACTCATTGCCTTCAGCGGCGTGCTCTGGGCCATCTCGAGGACGTTGGTTTGGGTGCTTTTGGGGTACGCCTTCGCGGGCACCGTGTTCACCTTCTTCGTCTTCGGTAAACCGATGATAGGATTGAACTTTCAGCAATTGCGCCGGGAAGCAGACTTTCGCTTCAGTTTGATTCGAATTCGGGAAAACGCCGAGGGCATCGCGTTCTACGGCGGCGAAAAGCGCGAAGGCGCGCACGTCAGGGAGCGCTTCGCGCGCTTGTACGAGAACTACACGCTGCTGCTCAAGCGCACGCTCGGCTTGAACTTGTTTCAGTACCTGTACAGCTTTCTGACCTACGCCTTGCCCAGCGTGATCATCGCCCCGCGCATCATCTCCGGGGAGCTCGAGGTCGGGCGTGCCGTACAAGCCGGCGGCGCGTTTGCCGCCATGCTCGGCGCGCTCACGGTGTTCGTCGACCACTTCGAGACGTTGAGCGCGTTCGCGGCCGGCATCGAGCGCCTGCACGCCTTCAAGCGCGTGCTGGTGGCCGAAAATAAAGCCCCTGATCCGGCCAAAGCCTGGATTGAGCGCGTCCCGAACGCGCGGCTCGAGCTCGACGCGGTGACGCTGCAGACGCCGAACCACGAGCGCACCTTGATCCGCGACGTATCACTCGTGGTCGCCGAGGGGCAGGGGCTGGTGATCGTCGGCGCGAGCGGTGGTGGCAAGAGCTCCCTGCTGCGGGCCGTGGCGGGTCTGTGGCGGGCGGGCTCCGGGACGATTCGTTATCCGGACCTCGAGCACATGCTGTTCTTGCCGCAGCGCCCGTACATGATTTTGGGCTCGCTCCGCCACCAATTGCTCTATCCGCGAGTCGACCGCGACGTCACCGAAGATGAACTCCAGAGCCTGCTCGTTGCCGTGAATTTACCGGACTTGGCCGAGCGCTGCGGCGGTTTCGAGGTCGAGGTCGACTTTGCCAAAGTGCTCTCGGGGGGTGAAGCGCAACGACTGGCGATTGCGCGGGTGCTCTTGGGCAAGCCTCGCTACGCCGTGCTCGATGAAGCGACCAGCGCGCTCGACGCAGAAAACGAAGCGCGCATGTACGAGGCGCTCCGCTCGCTCGGGATCACGCTCGTGAGCGTCACTCATCACCCGGGCGTGCTCAAATATCACCGCCACGTGCTGGAGCTAGTCGGCGATGGCAGTTGGGCAGTACGCGATGCCGAAGGCTACGCGGTCGGCGAAGAGTTCGAGGTCGAACTTCCGGTCCCGCAAGGTGTAGGCTAGGCGCGCTCTAGGCGAGGCTCAGCTGGTGTCTGTCGAGCGGCAGCCGCACGGCGAAGGCAGCGCCACGGCCCGGCTCCGTCTCGAAGGGGAGCGTGCCGTCGTGCGCGTCGACGATGCACGTGCTGGTTCGGCTATGCCACAACATGGGCAAGTCGGTGCTCGCCGAGGGCGTGGGGCACGCGGACGAACAGGGCTCGGTGGTCGCGATTGGCTGCGATTTCCTGCACGGTTACTTCCTCGGGAGCCCCGCGTCATTCGGAGAGCCGAAGCGAATCGACGCGCGCCCTGCGTGAAGCCTCAGCCGCCGCGGCGGTTCGGATCGCGCCAGGCACGTTCGAAGGGCAGCCGCCAAGCGTGCGGGGCGATCAGCGAGTGAATCACGTTTGGCCCCCAGCTGCCCGGCGTGTAGACGCGAACTGGGGGAGGGGCCTCCAGCAGCGGCATGGACTTCTCCCATAGTTGTTCGATGCCCGCGGCCGTGGTGAACAGCGTGTGGTCACCGCGCATCGCGTCGAGGATCAGACGCTCGTACGCCTCTAGCACCTCACCCGCGTAGCCCGTGTCGTGCATCGCGAACTGCAGGCTGAGCTTGTCTAGACGCATACCAGGGCCGGGACGCTTCCCGTAGAACGAAAGCGACATCTTCGAGGCGTCCGCCAAATCGAAGGTCAAGTGATCGGGCCCTTGTGAGCCAACGCCGGAGCCTGGCGGAAACATGCTCTTTGGCGGCTCACGAAAGGCGATCGAGATGATGCGTTGCCCCTCGGCGAGGCGCTTGCCAGTGCGCAAGTAAAAGGGCACACCCGCCCAGCGCCAATTGTCGATATGGCATTTCAGGGCGATGAACGTCTCGGTGTCCGATTCCGGATGAACACCTGGCTCTGCGCGATACCCGACATACTGGCCTCGTACGACATCGGTCGGCTGAATCGGCACGAGGCTGCGAAATACTTTGTTCTTCTCTTCACTGATCGGGTTCGGCTCGAGTGAAGTCGGTGGTTCCATGGCCGTAAAGGCCAGGATTTGAAAGAGGTGCGTGACGACCATGTCGCGAAATGCGCCTACCGTCTCGTAGAAGCCGGTGCGCTTGCCGAGCGCCAGCGTCTCGGGCACGTCGATTTGCACGTGGTCGATGAAGTTCCGATTCCAAATCGGCTCGAAGAGCCCGTTGCCGAAGCGGAAGGCGAGGATGTTTTGCGCGGGCTCCTTGCCCAGAAAGTGATCGATGCGGAAGATCTGCTGCTCGCTGAATACTTCGTGCAGCTTCGCGTTCAGCGCCACGGCGCTCGTGAGATCGGTGCCGAACGGCTTTTCCATCACGACGCGCGAGCGCTCGATCAGGTCGGCCTCGCCCAGCATGCGCGCCGCCGACAGCGCGGCGTTGGGCGGCACGCTCAAGTAATGTAGCCGCCGACTCTCGCCGGGGAAGGTGCGCTCGGCGCGTTCGGCCGCTGCCTTGAGCGCGCTCGCGCCGGCCGACAATGGCACGTAGTCCAACGTTTGCGCGAAGGCGGCCCAGGCATCGTCGGTGACTGGGCGCTGCGCGAACTCATCGAGGGCGGCTCGCGCGAACTTGCAAAACCCTTCGGCGTCGAGAGCGTCGAGCGATACGCCAACGATGCGGCAGCCGGGAATGAAGCCTGAACTCACCAAATGAAAGAGCCCCGGGAGCAGCTTGCGGCGCGCTAGGTCGCCCGTGGCGCCGACCAGGACGACCAAGTGCGGATATCGCGGTCCCACGCGTCCGGGCATCGTCTCTTCCGTAGGCATGGTTTCTTCTAGCCGAGTTCCGGGAAGAATTTGTATCCTCGGCGTGAACCGGCGCCAAACCGCGCGCGAGCCTAGCGCTCACGCTACGGGGCCACGGGCGCGACGTTTTCCGCGCTTTGCTCGCCGCGACACAACGCCTCGGATTGCGCTCAGTGCGCTGTCTTGTCCCGGTGAGGCAAACAGCGACAATCGACCCACTTGGCGCGACAGCCCGCGCTGACGCCGGTTCGAGCTGAATAGAAGGGCTACTTGCCCACCTGTGGGGCGCCCACCAGCTCAACGGTGCGCGGGTTTGGAGGCACGAAGTTTGCTCTGGAAGCACGGATGGCAACCCCCGGTGAGGAGACGGCATCGCAGGCGGTGGGCAGAGTCGAGCCGGCCGAGCTGACACCGCCGGGCCTAGCGACGACGGATCTAGATGGCGTCCTCAAACACTTGATGGAGGAGCACGGCGGAGTGTTCGCCTTGATCAAGCGGCTCGGCACACGTTCCGATCAGCAATTGCCGCGAGAGCTCGAGCCAGGGGTACGAGCGGAGCTTTTGTCGAGCGAGCTCGGCGAGATGGCCGCACTCTACGCGGCGCTGAGAGAAATAGTCCAAAGCGAGCTCTCGGCTGACAATCACGAGGACCCAACGGAGCTTGCGGACGCCGTGGCGGCTCTGGGTGCGATCAACCCCGGAAGCCCAGAGTGGGGTCCGGCCTTTCTGCACGTGAGCGAGCTGGTCGAGGCGCGCGTCGTGCAGGAAGAAAAGGCCTTTTTTCCGAAAGCGGATGAACGTCATGGCCAGCTGACGGCCTACTAGGTTCGCGAGCACAGCCCCGAAATCGGCCGGGCAACCAACCCCCTAGTACGTTCTTGCGCGGTCTCGGACGCGCTGGCACTCAATATCTCCCTGCTGTGGCGTAACCGCCGGCAATCGGATACGTATTGCCTGCGTACCGTCGGGAGACATGTTGGGATGGCCGCAATCGTCGCGAAACTTGCGCAAGGTTTGGGGGTTGGCTCGGCTCTCCCATCCGAGCGAGTTGCTGCTCGCGCCCCGGCCAATATTGGCGGTGAGCAGGCCAACGCCGCGATGGAGCGCTACGCGCAGGGTGATGAGTCCGCGTTCGCGAGTGTCTATGACTCGGTGGCGCCGCGCGTTCACGCCTACTTGATTCGTCAGACGCGCGATCGCGTCATTGCAGACGACCTGTTGCAGCAAACCCTGCTGCAAATTCATAGAAAGCGTGGCACCTACGCGGCGGGGTTGCCGGTGCTCCCTTGGGCGTTCGCGATCGCGCGCCGCCTCTACATCGACGAATGCCGGCGACGGAAGACGGATGCATTGTGGAGCGCCCGCGATGTGGGTGAAGGCGATCGTCAAGCGTGGCTCTTGCCCGACGATGAAGTCGCGTCTCGCCAAGCCGTGCGGCTAGTCGAGGCAGAGCTGGCTCGCATGCCCGGAAATCAGCGCGTCGCATTCGAGCTGCTCAAAGTCGACGGGCTGTCGCATCAGGAAGCCGCGCAAATGCTCGGCACGACCGTGGGCGCGGTCAAACTCCGCGCCTTCCGCGCCTACTCTGCGATTCGCTCCGTGCTCGGACATCCGCTCGAGCCCTCGGCCTCCGTCAAGCAACGCCACGAAGCGTGAGCCTCAGGCAGCAGGACCCGCACATGTCCAAGTCCAAGCCGTCGGTCTCGGAAGTCAGCCGCGGTATGGCTGGACCCGAGCTGCGCGCGAAGGTGATCGAGCTGAGCGCGCGAGAGCCGTCGCCCACGCGCGCGGAGCTCCGCCTGAAGCAGCGCGTCGTGCTGAGCATCGTGCTCCTCGTGCCGTTGCTGATATTCATGGCTTGGGGCGGCATTCGTGTGGGGCCTCGACCCGACCGACTCGTACTGCAGACGGCGCTGGGTTCCGCCGTGCTTTCGGCTGGCGTTGCGATCGTGGCCCTTGGGCGTGGTCGATCGATGCTGGGGCGGCCACGCTCTTGGCTGCTCGCGCAGGTGCTGCTCACGCCGGTGCTGCTACTCGGCTGGCGCGTGCTGAGCAGCGTTAGTTATCCAAATATGATGGCTCGATGGGTCGAACGGCCAGGCCTCCGCTGCTTCACGCTCAGCATGATTTTAGCGTTGGCGCCCTTGCTCGGCGTGCTTTGGCTGCGTCGAGGCAGTGATCCGGTGCATCCGCGTCTGACCGCCGCCGCCTTCGGCGCCGCCGTAGGCGCCGGGGCCTGGGTGCTGGTCGATCTCTGGTGCCCGGTAGGTTACGTGCCGCACTTGCTGCTCGGCCATGTATTGCCGCTGCTGCTTTTGATCGCGCTCAGCGCGCTGCTCGGCAGCCGCGTCATCGCCGTCGGTAAGAGCACCGAGGCGCTGGCTCGCCGCTGAACCTTTCGAAATCGACGCTCTCTGCCCGCGCGCGACGTCGCGAAAGCCTCGCTGGAATCAGCCCGGCAAGTGCTCGATCTCCGGTCGTGATTCGAAGAACTTGTTGTTGTCCGGTGAATTGTAGCGACGATAGTCGATCGTCCAGGGAATGATTTGGCTCTTGTGGTCTTTGTATTTGACCGTCATGGCCATGGGCGTCACCGACCGGTAGCTGCTGTCTTCGGGGATGTCTTTGTTGTCCTTGCCGCCGGCCGAAAACAACGTGATCAACAGCTGGTTCGCGTCATCGTAGACGCGGCGGAACCCTTCGTTGACCTTCTCGTGCCCGCGCACCAAGGTGTGGCACCCGACGCGCTGCAGGAAGGCCTGACTCTGTAGGCGACCGAATGGGAAGCGCGATGATTGCTCTTGCAAGGCCGCGGGGATCACGTCCGCCGAGCTGGGGTCACTCCACATCATCTGAAAGCGAATGTCCCAATCGTTCAGGCTCGACAGGTCCTTGTATTTCTCCTTGAGTAGCAGATCGCGCGCGATCCCGCCGTGCACGAACAAGAGCCGCTCGAAGAACAGCATGTTGGGCAACGCATCGAACAGCTGCATGTAGTGCGCGAACACCTCTTGCGACAAGTGCGGCTTGAGCGTGTTCATCGCTTCACTCGGGCGTACCGCGCCGAGCACGCGGCCTTGGTGCTCGATGTAGTATTCGTGGTTGCCGCGCAGCAGGTACACGTGGTCAGGCGCGCGCAGAAAGAGCTGCATCGCCGAGCGAAGCACGCCTTGATAGCTGAACATCCCGCGATCGATGTAATCACCGAGCAGCACCAGCTTGGGCTCGGGTGTGTGCTCTGGATCGGCCACGAACTTGTTCACTTTGGCGAAAAAGTCCGACTGCATCAGAACGGCCTTCAGGCAACTGTAGCAACCGTGCAAATCGCCCACGACGATCAGCTCGTACTCACGCCCCGGCTTGGGCGAAAGCACGTGCACGTGACCGTCGAGGAACGGTTCGGTGCCCTGAAGTTCAGCTACGGTGCGCTTGCCCGCGAGCATGCCCCTTCCCGCCTCACGTTGCTTGTCGAGCTGAGCGATCACGCGATCGATGAGCTTGCGATCGGACTCGATCTGTTGCGCGAGGCGCGCCTTGTCGGTCGTGTAGTGGTGCTCGAACTGCTGGAAAAATGGGTGGTTCTCCAGGCTCGGCACGAGCTTCTCGTCCTTGCTGACGGCGCTCGTTCGCGGGTTGCCCTCGTCTTCGAGCAACTCGACGCCTAGCTCGGCCTCGAGCAGCGCGGCGAGCTCCCCACGGAATTTCAACTCCGCCGGGTGGACCTGGCCGTCGGCATGAATGAGCTCGTCGATCGTGCTCATCAGCTGCTCTTGGTTTGCTGCGTCGAAGCCCTTGAAGATCTCGAAGCAGCGCAGCTTCAGCTTTCCGTGCACGAAGTTGTTTTGGGCCTCGCCCTCGGCCACGGCCTCTGTAAAGAGGTCTTTGACCTGTCGGTTGATGCCCTCGAAGACTTCGTGAAAGTGGCTGGTGAACTTGGCGACCAGCTCGGAGCGCAGCTTCGGGTCCGACTCCGGCACGGCGTCGTACACGCGGTGCTCGATCAGCTTTCGCACATAGTTGCGGACGAACTCTTGCTCCGCGTCGTCGAAATCCCCGTCGATGTAACCAAACGTGGTCAGGTAGAAAATGACCGCGCGCATTTGTTTGTCAGCGGTCGGCCCGTCCTGGCTGAACTTCAACATGATCCGAAAACGATACGGCCCCTCTTCGGAGGGATCCAGCGCAATGGCGTCACACCTCGGATTTCCGGCGCATGCGGGGCGCTACGGCCGATTCGAATCGAGCAGCAGTGCTTCGAGCACCCGCCCCCACATGTCGAATGCGTGATATCAAATGGGAGAGCGATCCATGACGAGCCTGGTTCCGACCCACTCTGCGCGCTGTGCTCGCGCGCTGCTCCTGACGCTGGGTGTGACTCTAATCGTCGCGAGTTGCCGCAGAGCGGACGATGCCGTCGGGGGCGCCGCCGGGTCCGCAGGCGCGCCGACCGCCAAAGCCGGCGCGCCCGGCGTCGCTGGCAGCGCTGCGGGCCAAAGTAGCGGCGGTAGCGTGACGATTGCCGGCGCGCCCGGCGCGGGTGCGTCGGGTGCGAGCGGCGGCACTGCTGGCAGCAGCACGGGTGGCGTGAGCGGCGGGAGCACGGGGTCCGGTGGAGTGGGCGGCAACGCGGGGGCGCCTTCAGGCGCGGCAGGCTCAGCAGGCTCGGCAGGCGCAGCGTCGCCGCCGCACGTTGGCTCGTGGCGCATTACCCTGCTCGGTGATTCGATCACCGGCTCGACGTGCGGTCCACAGTTCTTGTCGAAGGCGCTGATCGATCACGGGAAGACCAACTTCACGTTCGTGGGTAGCAATCTGAACAACCACAGCTGCAACGGCGCGAGCCCGGTTCAGAGCGAGGGACACGGCGGCTACCTGGTCACCGATCTGGTCGGCAGCGGTCAGCACGCGTCCGAGCTCCCGAAGTGGTGCGAGAGCAACCAATCCGACTTGGTGCTGATGCAATTCGGCACCAACGACGTTTGGAACGATCGCTCGCCGAGCGCGATCCTCGCCGCCTATTCCACCGTGCTGAGTGATTTGCGAGCGGCCAACCCAAACGTGATCGTCTTGGTCGCTCAAATCACGCCGCTGAACCCCACGGGCTGTTCGGCTTGCGAATCGCGCGTGGCGGCGCTGAACGCTCAGATCCCCGGTTGGGCGTCGAAGAGCAGCACGGCCACCTCGCCAGTCTCAGTCGTCGATCTGCATTCGGCGTTCAGCGCTGCCAGCTTCACGCCCAACTCGACCTATACCGCCGACGGCGTGCACCCCAACGTCGCCGGCGCGCAGCTGATCGCGGACAAATGGTACGCGGCGCTGAGCGCGCTGGGCGCGCCTTGATTTTCGAGGTCTCGCAGGCGAGCGCGCTCTCGAATCGCGTGATCGCCGGAAAGGGCCGCGGCGCTTGGCGGTTTTTGCGTCGCTTTGGCCGGTCCCGAGACCGCCGGCCGCGTCCGTGGTAGGCGTCGCAGCGAAATGAGTAACCCCGACAACTACGCTGTGATCAAGTCCTCCGCAAAAGAGAGCGGGCCTGCTGGCACTGGCACCCGCCTTCACATCCGCAAGCGAGGCGCGTCGAACTGGGCGCTGCCAGTGCCCGAGGCGTCATTCGATAGTGGCGACACGACCTGGGAGGAGAGCCTTGCCAGCACCGTGAAGCGTTCCGGAGAATCGGTGGTATTTTCCGCCAAGGATCTGGAGCGCCTGCGAGCCGAGGCCAACCGCATCCTGCACCCGATCGTCAAGAACAGCCGCATGGCTGACTGAGTGCAGGCCTCGCCGGACGTTGGTCGCGCTCGAGCGGTGCGACCGACGTTGCCGAGGCAGACATCGAGTTTGCAAGCCTTCATTAGCTTGCGCTGACGACAGCCTGTTTACGCGCTCGCCGGACCCTCTCTGGGGCTTCGGGCGCGGCGGTGCTCTCGCGCTCGACGAGCAGCATGGGGAACTCCGCGGTGATGCCGGGATCCTTCGTCGGATCTTCGATGCGATCAAGTAGCCCGCGGCATGCGGCCGCGCCTAGCCGATGCATCGGCTGCGCGACCGTGGTCAACGTCGGCCAGCAGCGTTCGCCTTCCTCGATGCCGTCGAAGCCGGTCACCGAGACGTCCTCTGGCACACGAACGCCCGCGCGCAACATTTCACAGATGAACACGATGGCCATGCTGTCATTGCCGAGCACGACCGCGCTGGCTCGCTTGCCTGCGGGGCGCTTGAGGTACGAAAAAGCGGCCGCCTTGCCCGCGGAAGGCATGTAAGAGCTCTGAAAAGAGATGTCTTCTGCCCGCAGCGTGGCCCCTTTGACGCTCGCGACGGCTTCTTGCAGGCCGCGCAGGCGATCGATCGAATCGATCGAGTCCTTCGGACCGCCGACGAAGCTGAGCCGACGGTGGCCCTGAGCGAGTAAATGCGTGCCGAGCGTCTTGCCCGCGTCGAAGTTTCGGCAGCGCACGGTGAAGCCGACGTCTGCGGCTTGGTCCGGGCAGATCAGCGTGACCGGTACGCCGGCGGCGGCAGCGGCCTCGAGCAGCGGCAGCTCTCGCTTCGTGGAGCGGACCATGATGAAGCCGTCGACGCGTCGCTCGTCGATCCAGGCGGCGATCGTGCGCGAGTCGTACGGCCCTTCACCGGGCTTCCAGCTGCCGAGCATCAGCCCGACGTGACTCTTGGCCAGCTCTTCCTCGATGCCGCCCAAGAGACCCATGAACCAGGCATCGTGGATGGACTCGACGGCGACGCCGATGCAACCCTTCCTGCCGTAGCGCAAGCTGCGCGCGGTGGACGAGGGCGCGTAACCCATCTCCTTGATCACGCGCTCGACGCGGGCACGCACCGCGGGGCTCGCGTAGCCGCCGTTGATCACCCGTGATACGGTCATCGGCGCGACGTTGGCCCTGGCTGCGACGGTCGTGATCGTCGCCGTCTGGCCCTTGCCTCGTCGAGTTCTCATCGCGAACACGATACCGTGTCTCGGGTGCCCTTTGCCATGCCGATCCGACGGATTGTGATAACGATAACGCAGTGAGTCGAGAGGCTGGCTGTGGGCGCGTGTGCGGCGCCGCGGCGTTCGGCTTGGCTGGGGATTGCCGTCCTCCACAGCCAAACATTTGCAGTTCCGTCGCTCGCGGCCCGTCAAGGGCGATCCCGGGGCGGACGAGCTTGCAGTGTAGCCGCAGTGTAGTACTCCACCCGGGCGCGCCGGATCGACGGGTCCAGGCGCAGGCCGTCCAACCGGGCCTCGTGTGATAACGCTATCACAGGGGCCCGCGAGCTGCTAAAGTGCTAGCGCTGATTCAGATCGCGAAAACAGAACAGGGAAAATCATGGCTGAATTCTTTCAAGGCATTGCTCCAATCAAGTTCGAAGGCAAAACCAGTACGAACCCGCTTTCGTTCAAGTATTACGACAAGGACCAGAAGGTCCTGGGCAAGAGCATGGCCGAGCACCTCCGTTGCGCCGTTTGCTATTGGCACACGTTCGCGTGGCCTGGCAGCGACGTGTTCGGCGCGGGCACCTTCGATCGACCCTGGTTCAAAGCTGGCGATCCGCTCGAGCAAGCCGAGCTGAAGCTCAAGGTTGCCTTCGAGTTCTTCGAGAAGCTGGGCGCCCCCTTCTACACCTTCCACGATCGCGACATGGCTCCCGAGGGCGCGACGCTCAAGGAAAGTCACGCCAACTTGGACCGCTTGGTCGCGGGTGCAGAGCGGGAAATGGCTCGCACCGGCGTGAAGCTCTTGTGGGGCACCGCGAACCTGTTCAGCCATCCGCGCTACATGAGCGGCGCTGCCACCAATCCCGATCCGGAAATTTTCACGTACGCCGCCGCCCAGGTGCGCAAAGCGCTGGACGTAACGCTCTCGCTCAAAGGTGAGAACTACGTGCTGTGGGGCGGCCGTGAAGGCTACGAGACCCTGCTCAACACGGACATGAAGCGTGAGTCCGATCAGCTCGGTCGCTTCTTGTCGCTGGTCGCCGAGCACAAGCACAAGATCGGCTTCAAGGGCGCGCTCTTGCTCGAGCCCAAGCCCAAAGAGCCGACCAAGCACCAGTATGATTTCGATTGCGCCACCGTGTACGCGTTCTTGCAGCGCTACGGCCTCGAGAAAGAATACAAGGTCAACATCGAAGCCAACCACGCCATCTTGTCGGGTCACAGCTTCCAGCACGAAGTGGCGTACTCGCTGGCCAACGGCTTCCTCGGCAGCATCGACATGAACCGCGGTGATTCGCTGCTCGGTTGGGATACCGATCAATTCCCGAATGACGTCGCCGAAATCGGCCTCGTGCTGTACACGATCTTGAAGGGCGGCGGGCTCGGCTCCGGCGGCATGAATTTCGACGCCAAGCTGCGCCGCCAAAGCATGGATCCGGAAGATCTGTTCCACGCGCACATCGGCGGCATGGATACGCTCGCGCGTGGCCTGCTCGTCGCCGAGCGCGCGATCAACGACGGCAAGCTCGAGAAATTGCTTGAGCAGCGCTACGCCGGTTGGAACACCGGCTTGGGTGAACGCATCACCACGGGCAAGGTGAGCCTCGCGGATCTGTCGGACCACGCGCTCACCACCGGTCTCGATCCGAAGGCGCGCTCCGGTCGCCAAGAGATGCTCGAGAACCTGTTCAACGAATACCTCTGAGTCACGCTGAGCCTGCCGCAACCCGCGGCAGGCGCCAAGAACGCGTCCGACGTCCTAGACATCGGGCGCGTTTTTGCGTGGGGCAGGGGAGGAGAGGTGGGGCGATCGCGAGCCAGCATTGCACCTCGCAGCCCGCGTGGTTGCCGGGGGTAGCGAAGTCCGAGGCTCGGACCTATGAAGCTACGATGATCGAGACATTGATGGCGCTCAACGTGGTCGACGCGGATCTGTACTCGAAATACCGCGCGGCCATGACCCCGCTGCTCGAAGCCCACGGCGGCAGCTTCGGACTCGACTTGTGGGTGGCCGAGGTGCTCCGTGGGGCGGACGCGAAGCCGTTCAATCGGCTATTTACGATCATCTTCCCGTCGCCCGAGCGGCGCGAAGCGTTCTTCTCGAACCCCGAATATCTCGCGCTGCGAAAGACCCTGTTCGAACCGAGCGTCTCCGCGGTGACAGAGCTCGGTCGGCTCGCTCGCCCCTGAACGACATCGTTATTTTTGCCTGCCCGCCGGGATAGTGCGCGACTCTTAGCCATGATGCGTTGGTTCGCCGCACTTGGTCTCGTTACAGCGGCTCTGGGCTCGGCGTCTGGTTGTGGTAGCAGCCACGACCCCGCGTCCGCGTCGGCCGGCACGGCAGGTTCCGGCGTGAACTCGGGCGCGGGAACCAGCGCGGGAGGCGCTGGGAGTGGAGCCGGCGCGGGCGCCGGCAACGCGAGCGGAGCGCTCGGCAGCGCAGGGGCGAGCGCGGGAGCCGGGGCACAGGGCGTCGCGGGCAGCGGAGTCGCCGGCGCGCAAGGCGTCGCGGGCAGCGGAGTCGCCGGTGCGAACACGGGCGGAAGCAGCGCGTGCAGCGCGCCTCAGCTGCGAGTGACCGAAATCGACGTGGGCGCGGCGATCAACCAGAACGAGGAGGAAGCCGCGCTCAAACCGCTGGCGATTTCAGCGCTGCCTTCGGGCGGCTCACGCGTGGCTTGGCTGGGCATGGACGCGAAAATCCACGTGACGACGTTGAAAGCCGACGACACCATCGACGACGCGGCGCCAAAGGTGAGCATCGCGGGTATGGACTATGGCGATCTGTACGCGGACGCCAGCGGTGGCGTCTTGCTGGTCACGCGTGACGCCAAGGGCGGCGGCACGCTGAACTGCGGCGAGCCCAGCAATTTGTGCGGTACGCCGCCGAGCCCGGCCATCCCTTGTTACGACATGTACTTGGTGCGCTTCGACGGCGCGAGTGAAACGTGGGCGACCGAGCTCACGCAGTCGAGCGCGAGCGCACCGCCCTACCTCACGAGCAAGACCGGGGCGAGCGTGATCTTCATCTGGTGGTACGCCCACCACGGGCGGATCGTCAGTGACGGCACGAACTACGCGGCCTACTTCGGCGCAGCGATCAGCGTCTCGCAGGACGGCTGCGTCAACATTCATCAAGGCGACGAGATGCGGGTGGTGAGCCCAAGCGGCGCGCTGCTCACGGGGCACCAAAGCTTCGATTGGGGCTGCAGCCACAGCGGCTACGAACGCATCGTCTGGGATCCGCGGAGCTCGCAGTTCGTCACCGTATGCAAGAACGATGCGGCGACGGGCGGCAAATCGGGCAGGCTGGCGTTTGCGCCCAAGATGAGCACCATCTATCCGCTGGATTTGTCGTATTCGAACGTCGGCAACCTCACGCTCGGTAAGAGTGGCGGCTACTGGCTGACCACGAGTGACATCCGGCCCAGGGAGCCCGCGAACAGCGACGGCTTCGCGGACGTACACTTGCTCCACTTCAGCGGCGGTGCGCCCGACAAAGATCTGATTTTGGCCAGCGATGCCGGCTTGAACGACCGCGCGCCGCACTTGACGCAGTACGGGGCGAACCACTTGCTCGCTGCCTGGGACACTTCGGTCAGCAAGGGTGATCTCACCCAAAAGACCGCCGACCGAAAGCTGTACGTGCAAACGCTCGACAGCAGCAGCGGCGCTCCGATCAGCGCCCCGATGCTCGCGCCCGTCCGCAACAACCGCTACCAAGAAATGAAGGCGTTTCCAGACGGAAGCGTCGCCTACCCCGCGCCCGGCAGCAGCACGAGCAAGATCAAGATCTTGCGCGTACTGCCCTGCGAGTAGCGCGTCGCGCGTCACGTCAGATGCGGCGTCATGATCTGGGTCAGCCACGCCATCACTGCTCGCACTGGCGCGCGCGCTTGGCGCGCATGTCCCTGAACGAGAGACACGGGCAGCGCCTGACCGCGCAAATCGGACAATATCTCTACTAGGCCGCCAGAGGCGATGCTGGCAGCCATGCCCGTGCGCGGTGCTTGGATGATGCCCAGGCCGGCCAAACAGGCCGCGTGGTAGGCGTCCGTGCTGTTTACGGTGACCGCGCAGCGCATCTGCTGCTCGCGATAGGCGCTGCCGTCGAAATACTCGAAGGTCGGAGCCTCACCGCCGAAGCTCAGCGAATAGTGCACGAGCAAGTGCTGAGCGAGCTCGGCAACGCTCTGAGGCGTGCCATATCTCTGCAAGTAGCGCGGGCTGGCACAGTTCACCATCTCCAAGACTCCGATGCGCTTGGCGACGAGCCCCGAGTCCGAAAGCGCGCCGATGCGCAGCACGCAGTCGAAGCCCTCGCGCAACAAGTCGACGCGCCGATCCGTCGTGCTCACCAGCATCTCGAGCTGCGGGTGATTGGCGAGAAATTCTGGGAGACGGGGGATGACCACGTTGCGCGCAAACTGGATCGGTAAATCGAGCCGCACGCGACCGCGCAGGTTGCTCGGAGCCGAGAACATCGTGGACAGTTCGTCTGCGTCGCTGAGCAAGCGCCGAGCGCGCAGCAAGAACTGTTCGCCGTCCGTCGTCAAACGCACCGCGCGGGTGGAACGATGGAGCAAGCGAGTGCCGAGCGCCGCCTCCAACTCTTGAACTCGGATTGAAGCGCGCGCCTTGGACAAGCCCAAGTGCTCGCTGGCGCGGGTGAAATTGCCGAGCTCCGCGACTTTTAGGAACACGCGCACGGAATCCAAGTCCATCTCGGGGATTGTTTCGCATTTAGAAACAGTGTGTCAAATTAAAGCCTCTTCCGCGGTCGCGCGCAGGCCGTAAGTTGAGTCCCACACGTTCAGAAAGGGAAACCGAAAATGACGACGAAAAAGCAATCAGTCGCACTGATCACGGGTGGTAGCCGCGGGCTGGGGAAGAGCATGGCGCTCCACCTAGCCGAGCGCGGCGTGGACAGCATCATCACCTACCGCTCGAGTTCGAACGAAGCGAACGAGGTAGTGAGCCAGCTCGTCGAGCGGGGCCGCAAGGCAGTCGCCTTGCGGCTCGAAGCCGGTGATAGCTCGAGCTTCGGAGCGTTCGCTGCAACGCTGAAGGGCGAGCTCAGCCGCGGCTGGCAACGCGAAAACTTCGACTTTTTGGTGAACAACGCGGGCATCGGCGGGCACGCGAGTTTTGCTCAGACGACTGAAGCAGAGTTCGACGAGCTGATGAGGATTCACCTCAAGGGCCCGTTCTTCCTGACCCAAACCCTGCTGCCGCTGATCGCGGATGGCGGCCGGATCCTGAACGTCTCGAGCGGCCTAGCGCGCTTCACGTTCCCCGGTCATGCCGCGTACGCTGCGATGAAGGGTGGCATCGAAGTGCTGACTCGCTACCTGGCCAAAGAGCTCGGTGCCCGTCAGATCAGCGTCAACACGCTCGCTCCCGGCGCGATCGAGACCGATTTCGGTGGCGGCGCGGTGCGCGATAACGGTGAGCTGAACAAGCTGGTCGCCTCCGGGATCGCGCTCGGGCGCGTCGGCCTTCCGGATGACATCGGCGGTGCTGTCGCCATGCTGCTCTCACCCGAAAGCGGCTGGATCAACGGGCAACGCATCGAGGTCTCCGGCGGGCAGATGCTGTGATGAGCGCTCGGCCTCGCTCCTCACGACTGATCGTTGGCTGCGCAAGACGCCGTTAGACGCAGCCAGGCGCGGCAGTACGTGCTCGACCCGCCGTCATCGACGGGTCGAGAGCTCACTCGCGAGCGTTCAGGTGCTGGACTGCGCGCAGTTCACTTCGGGATGACCGGCGGTTCTTCGCCGACGGGCACCAAGCACGAGGACAGATCGAAGAACATGAATTCGAGCGCCGCTTCTTGGGGGGTGAGGGGGCGCGTCGCGCAGCCGGAGGGCACGGTACCGCCGCGCGTCATGCCGCCACCGCCGGGGATACCCGGAAACCCGGTGCCGCCCGCGCGGCCGCCGCTGCCGTTGCCGCCCGCGCCGGTCGCTCCACCTGCGCCGGTGGTCGGATAGTCGGCATCTTCCGGCCTGCCCGAGTCGCTCTTGCCCGGGCCACCGCTCACGTGCAGGGCACTGTAGACGACGCGGCCGCAGACCGCGCCGTCCGCAGCGCCGATCGGCGTATCGGCGGAGAAGTATTGAGGCGCCGAAGGAGCACCCATGACGCTCGCCGCCAGGTGGATCCACTCGGTCGAGGGCGGCTGCACCAGCGCAGACACGTTGTTGCGTACGTACCGAACCGGCAGTTGATTGTTGGTCAGCGCGCCGACTACCCCCAGCCATTTGGCGAGCGCGGTACCTCCTGGAAACGCCGCACCCGTGCTGAGCGTGGTGTTGATCTCGGCCGGGAACGAGGCGTCATCGCCGTTGCCGATGGTGCCGATGCCGGGTGCCCAGTTCGCCAACTTGTTGGCGCCGGTGTTGAACGGACCGGTGTTGAACCAAGCGTACTGATAGTGGGACGCAAACACCCGGCCGCCAGCGTTCGCGTAGTTCATCAGGTATTGCTGAGCCGGAGCGCCGACACGCATGGCCTGCTCACCGCCTCGCGTCTCTTCGCCTTCGCAAGAGAGGATGACGACGTCGTGCTCGTTCAAGTGCGCCTGCGTATCCCAGAGCGCCTTGCTCGATTCGACGGCGCCTTGAGCTGGCGTGGCTCCGCGTAGGCCCGAGTAGATGTGAATGTGGCCGCCGGTGGCCGAGCCCGCGACGTACTCACTAGCGGAGACGCCGATGCGCAGAGGCAAGCATTCGAATGAATCCGAGCCGCCAGTGGAGATCGCGATGTTGGGCAGCGAGCCTTCGCTGGAATTGCGCGGCAGGCGCAGGTCGGGGATGACGTTCTGCTGATTCGCTACGACGTTGACGTTGTCGTATCTCCGGCGCCATTTGCCGGTTTGGACCACCAAGCTGACGTTCCCGCTCGGAGCGCAGGGGATCTCGAAATGCCCAGTGGCATCCGTCGGAGCACCGATCGCCAGCACCTTCTCGGGCAAGAGCTGAGTGCAGCCGCAGCCGACCGGGATCTTCTCCAAGTCAGGTAGCGGCGAACTCGGATCGGCCACGTACACCGAGATGTTGTACAAGGGATTCTTGCCGGCGGGATCGTAGACGATGCCGCTGATGGTGGTCGTGTTACCGGGCGTGCATTGATCGGTGCCGCCGCCCGACGTCGAGCCACCAGTCACCGGGACGAGGATGCTGCTACCGGTCCCTGCGTTGCTGTAGATGGGTCCCGTGCCGCCACTGGCTCCGCCCCCGCTCGGCGTTTGGCTCGCGCCCGCGGCACCGACGATGCCGCTGCCCGGACCGTTCGAATTCCCACAGGCAATTGAGCCGAGCAACGCGAGGCCAATGCATGAAGAAAATGGGATGATTTTCATTTCAAATTTCCTGCGCTCGATTTGGGTTCGACACCCTCGGCGTTGGCTGGGCGGCTCACGCACGAATGCCCTCGGCCGAGCAATGTCGTCGACGGCGCAACAGACCTTACGATCTCGAGTGCTATGATTCAATGCTTTGAGGCCGTGTCGAATCGGAATATTGCGTGCTCTGTTCGAGAGCACTCGCTCTCGCCGAAATCTCGTGCGTGAGTGGATTTCAAGCCGGGTTGCCCCGCAGTCTTGGGTTCCAACGGTCGCTCTAAAGCCCAATGCGTTGGCGTATCAAGAGGGGAGCAAAAAAGGTCAAATAATTTCGCGAGCGATCTGGCTCAGCCAGCCAGTGTCGCCCCTCGAAACGAGCTTGCCAGCGCCGGCATTGCCTTGGTGCGCAAGCGTACTCGAGGTCCAGTAACCGTCGACCGCGCTACCAGGCAGGTTTAGTTGCGGAACGAGCGTTTTGAGCTCGAAACGGCCCTGACAGGCGCTCCCATCGAGAGCGTCAGCGCGTATCGGTCGCGCGGCTAGAGTGGCGATTCTAGTGATGCTCAGTCTGGCCGACCGCGACCGCTGCCATCCTTGGACCTCACGTGCGTCGGCGCCACATCCGCCGGCGCCGAGCATACGCCGCGCGATGCGGACAAATATGCCCCCTTCCTGCCACGGGCACCCGTGCTGCTTGCCCTCCGCAGACTCGCGCGCTCTGCTCGGCGCATGCCGAACGCGCCGAGTGGATTGCCGAGTGTCGCTCCGATCCCGCCTCTCATGTACGGGACTGCGTGGAAAGAAGAGCGCACTCTCGCGCTCACGCGGCTGGCACTCCAGGCCGGTTTTCGCGGCATCGACACCGCCAATCAACGCAAGCATTACTTCGAAGCGGGCGTGGGAGCGGCGCTGAAGGACGCGCTGCTAGCCGGAGAGCTTTCGCGTTCGGAGCTCTTCCTGCAGTCGAAGTTTACGTTCCTCGACGGGCAGGATGAGCGCTTGCCCTACGACCGCCGAGCGGACATCGGACGACAGGTCGTACAGTCATTCGAGAGTTCACTCGAGCACTTGGGCACTGACTACCTCGACTCGTACGTTCTGCACGGTCCATCATCGTGTCGTGGTCTACAAGCGGCAGACTGGCAGGCCTGGCGCGCGATGGAGGACTTGGCGCAGGCCGGCAGGGTCCGCTTCCTCGGCATCAGCAACGTCTCGCTCGAGCAACTGCAGGCACTCTCTGCCAAGGCTAAGATTGTGCCGAAATTCGTGCAGAACCGCTGCTACGCCAAGACCGGTTGGGATCGCGCGGTGCGAGCTCTGTGCAGCGCGCAGGGCAGCGTCTATCAAGCATTTTCACTGCTCACCGCCAACCGCGCCGAGCTGGCCGGACCGGTCGCCCAGCGCGTCGCGCTGGGCACGGGGCGCCCGATCGCTCAGGTCGTATTTCGCTTCTGCCAGCTGCTCGGGATCTTGCCGCTGACCGGCACTTCTCAGCTCGAACACATGCGCTTGGACTTGGCCGCAGGCGAGCTCGAGCTTTCGCCGGCCGACGTCTCCGCGTTGGAAAATCTGCATCCCAACTGAGCTGGCCGGGCTCGCTACGCCGCGCGCGCGTAACGAATCGATACTTGCGCGCAAAAATCAGGCAATAGTTGGCGCGGATCCTGGGTGCGTTGTCGCTTCTGCAAGGTCCGCTAAGCTACCGGCCTTAGCTGATTGGTGGTTCTCGAATGCTCAATATGATTTCCAAAACGACGCACGAAAATCTTTCTTTTGCCGCGCTGATACCCCGCATCATCGGCGGGCTGTTCGGATTACTGCTGCTCTCGGCGTGTTCGTCGGATGACCCGCCGTCTGGCGAAATCGAGATCACTACTGGCGGAGAAGCAGACGCCTGGACGGTGGAGCCCGCGGCCCAAAAAGTGCTGATCGAAATGGTTCACGGCACGACGCGAACACCGCTCGCCAACGTCGACGCTCCGGCGACCAACGTCTCGATTGGCAGCGACGGGCCAACGAATGTCATTGCCACTTTCGAGGCCACCGCGTTCGACGTCGATTCGAACGTGGTGATGCGCGGCTCGACCGTCCCCTTGGACATTTACGGCATCGCGGGCGCCAAGATCCCGCTTTTCATGGGCCGCGTCGGAGGCTTTTCGCGCGCACCGGGCGAGCTGTTTTTTCCACGTCGCCATCCTCAGCTGGCAGTGCTCGGCAACGCCTTCGTGCTGATCTCCGGGGGCGACGGCGCACAAACGATTCCTACTACTTTCGACGTCTACAGCGTGTGGCGTTGGTCGGTGGTCCAGAAGCAACCCGCCCTGCCAAAGGTCCCGGAGAGCTGGGCTGCGGTCGATCCCAAGCTCTTGCTGATCGATCACGCGGGTGCCATTTGGCTCGACCTGTCGACCTCCGGCACGAGCGCCGCGGAGGCGCCAGTCGGCCTCGATTTCGCGCAGATCGTCGGTGGCGAGACGCTGAGCGGCGCTGATGGCACGCAGTACATCGTCGGCGCCACGCGTACGGATGCGACCGATGGGCCCACGAATCAGATCCTGCGTATCGACGCGGACGGCAAGCTCGAGCTGATGAAGCTCGCCACGCCCCGCCTGGGCGCTGCCGCGACGGTAGTGAATGGTCAACTATTGGTGGTCGGGGGATCCGATACCGGTGCGGGCGCCGAAGTCTCCAACGCCGCCGGCACTGCCTTCAAGCCGCTGCCTTTCCCGGCCGATGCCACTCGCGGCGCAGCGTTGGTCGCTCTGGATGCCGTGACGGCGGTGCTGACCGGGGGACGCGATCCAGAGACGGATGAGATCGCTGGTTTTCGAACGATGGATCTCGGCTGTGAGGAAGACTGCTCGCAGCAGGAGATCGCAAACGCCGATTTCGCGTTCGACCGCGCGCGGCTCTTTCCCATCCGCGCGGGTCAGTTGCTGGCGGTCGGCGAGGACCCGGAGAGCGGCGAAACCCGCGCATTTACCTTCGACACCGGCATCGGCCACGAACTGAACGAGTTCGCCTTGCGCACGCCGCGCATCGGCGCGTCGGCGATCCTGTTACCGAACGGTCAAGTGGGCGTGATCGGTGGAGACGCGCTGGCGGACGAAGCGCCCGCCATGACCATGGAGGTATTCTTCCCGCAGCGCTGACACGCGGCTCGCCCTGTCAGTCGAGCCGCGTGCGCAGTGTCAGGCGGTTAGGCCCGCGAGTGGCCCGGTCGCGCCGGACGGATCGCCGAACGAATTGAGGTCGGTCGCGCCCATGGCGCGGCCGATCGAGACCAACAGCTGGTTGTTGTCTTTGCGCGCGCTGCTGAAATCGAGCAGGCGGCCAGTGCTGATCGCGCCGCCCGCGCTGCCGGCGAGCACGTACGGCATCAAGGTCAGATCGTGCTGCGTCGACTCGCCGATTTCGGTCGCCCAAAGCAGAATCGTATTGTCGAGCAGGGTCCGATCTCCCTCTTGATACGAATCGAGCTTGCCCAGAAAGTACGCGAGCTGCTCGGCGTACCAAGTCTGGATCGCGTTGTAGGCGAGGAAGTTCGTGCCGCTCGAGGCAAAGTCGTGGGAAATGGCGTGGTGATTGCCACTGATCGCGTTGTTATTGACTTTCAGATACTGAAAGAGGTGCTCGCTCTCCGAGTACGACCACTGAAAGGTGAGGATTCGGGTTTGGTCGCAGGCTAGGGCCGCTGCTGCCAAGTCCATCTGCGCTTTACCGGCCTGCAAGTACTGATCGTCGACTCCGAGATCGACGTTCGCCAGCGTGGGCGGGGAGCACGTGGCGCCGGTCCCGCTGCCGGTGCCATTGCCGTTGCCCGGAGTGCCGACCAGGCGCTGCTCGACGTCACGCATCGCGGTCAGATGCGCTTCGAGCTTGTTGCGATCTTCGGCCCCGACTAGGCCCATGAGCCGTGAAGTCTCGCCGCCCATCAAATCGAACACGCTCTTTCTTTGAGCCCAGAGCCGCGCGACCGCGGGATCGGTCATGCCGCCCGGAGTCGACATCGCACCACCAAACAGGGTGGTGAACACGTCTTTCGGATCTTCACGGGGCGGCACGGGTTGGTTGGACGCGGTGTACGAGATGCGCGCTCGCACCTCGGTATCGCGCACGTGCACGCCGAGCTGCAGGCTCTTGAACTTGGTCGGCGGTGCGAGCCGCGTTGCCAGGTACTGATCGAGCGATTGCCCGCTGCCCCAGCCGGACGTGGTGTTTCCGAAGCTGACGAACTCCTTACCGGCGTTGAGCGGTCGCGCGGTCAGCATGCCGCCCGTGCCACGGGCGTGCTCCGAGCCCAAGGTGCCGCCCAGCGCGCCGTTTTGTAGCGAGTCGTTGAGCCGGATGCCCTTCAGGAAGGTGAGCTTGCTCTTGTACGGTTCGAGCGGCTTCGTGATCTGGTTGAGGGTGAAGCTCTTCTCGGTGCCGGTCGGCCAGAACAAGCTGTTGCGCGTACCGTTCGGAGTGCTGAAGACGACGAAGCGGACCGGTGAAGCGCTGTCACCCACGGCGCGGCGCGCGTTCAGAAGTGGGATGGCGGCGGTTGCTGCGAGCCCGCCTCGGAGCAGATTGCGTCGGGTGAATCTCAGGGGGTTCATGATTTTAGACCTCGATTCACTGCGTCACCAGTGGCCGATACCAGAAGGCATCTGTCTGAGTCGTGGCGACAATCAAGTCGATGATATCGCCGTTCGCGGAGTTGAAGGCTTGTTGCATGGTAGCCAGGGAGCAAGCATCGCCGCCGGCCTCGCTGCGACCGGAAGCAAAGCGGAACCACTGCGTGGCCACGCAAGCGCGGACCTGCTCACTGCTCGCGAGCTTTGCCGCGAGCTCGGCCGGGCCGTTGAACGCGCCGCTCAGCTTCGCGTCATTGGCGCCTAGGACTTCGCCCGAGACGTCGATCGCTTGGCCGTTGTCCAGGTCGCGGTATTGGCCGATGGCGTCGAAGTGCTCGAACGTGAGCCCGATCGGATCCATGAGCTTGTGACAACCCTCGCAGCTCTTCGCCGCCGACTCGTGAGCGGCGAAGCGTATGCGCGCCGTCGCGCCCTCGTCGACCGACGGCAACGAGATGTCCACGTCGGCCGGGGGCGGCGGTGGCGGCTGGCAGAGCAACATGGCGCGCACGAACTTTCCGCGCAGCACCGGCGAGGTTTGATCCGGATGGCCCTGAACGGAGAGGAAGCCGGCTTGGGTCAACAAACCCGCGCGCTGTTGATTGGCAGGCAAACTGACCTTGGTCAGGCTACCGTCGGCGTTCGCGGGGGGAGCGCTGACACCGTAGAGCTGCGAGAGCGGCCCGTTCACGAATGCCACCGGCGCCGTCAGCAGCGTGCTCAGCTGGCCGTCGCCGTTCCAAAGCACGTCATTGACGAAGGCGGGCAGCTCTTTGGCCATCGCGTCGCGCAGCTCCGTCGAGAAGCTGGGAAACTGCGCCGTGTTCTTGGTCGTGATCGCGAGCCGTCGCGTGCCCGCCCATTGCTCGAAGAAGCCGCCGATTGCCGCTCGAGCCTTCGGGGCTGCCAGCAGCTCGCGCACTTTCGTGGCGACCTGCGCTTTGGTGCCGAGCTCGCCCTTGGCGGCCGCGTCGAGCAGCGCATCGTCGGGGCCCGACGCCCAAGCCAAATACGAAAGCCGACTGGCGAGCTCGAACTGGCTGAGCGGGATGCGCTTCGCGGCAGCGTCCGTCGCCGGTGTCAGCTCCAACCGGTACAAGAAATTCGGCGACTGCAGAGCGGCTCGAAGCATCACCTCGATGCCTTCGGCGTAGCTGCCGCCGGTGCGGCCAGCGGTGTACGCGGCGATCAGCTGCCGCTCATCTTCAGCCGTGGTCGGCCGCCGGAACGCTCGCCGTCCAAAGCTCTTGGCAAAGGCGAGCGCGCAAGCGTCCTCGCCCTTCGCTGTCGTGTCACAGGCGGCGGTGAGCGCGCTCAACTTCTGGACTGCCAGCTTGGCGAGTGTCTCGGAGATGAGCACGTACTTTTCCGCGTGCAGCGAGGAGACGGTCAACACGGACGCGTTGTTGTCGAAACCGTTGGTCACCTCGTCGGCCGGAAGGTCGGCGGTGGCGCTCACTTCGACGTTGAGCAGGTCTCTCACCGAGTTCGTGTACTCGGTGCGCGTGAGCCGCCTCAGCGGCGTCCGCACTACCTCCTCGCTCTTGGCGCAGGTTTCGGCCGATGGCGGCGGCTTATCGACACCGACGACCGAGTTGCCCGTGCCCGCGCTCGGGTTCGAGTTTCCGCCGCTGCCACCGGCACCGGTGCCCGCGCTGTTCGGACCCGCGCCTTTACTCCCGTCGACCTGCGCCGTGCAGCCGACAGCGAAAATCAAGGAAAACGCAAGTTTCAAGGTTGTCGAGCGAGGACTCAATGGAATGCTCCGTGTGTGCTGCTGAGCCTACAACGAGCACTATGGGTCACATTTCTAACACGAGCTCAACGAAATCTCAGGTTCCAATAGTGAGCCGCGAAAGTTCCAATCCTGGCCGCAATTCTCCAGCCAAATGTGGCGAATCGCACCTCCGCAGCGTGACGTCGAAGAATGCTTCGGTATGGGTGAAATGATCGCTTGTAGCTGTATGGTTGAACCGGCGTATGTGGCGCAAAGCAAGCGTAAAGCGCGATCTGGCGAATGCTCGGCCAGAGATAAAAAGTTCAGGCGCGAGGTGAGGAAGATCTCACTAGGGTTTTTCGCTCCGAAACTCATTACTTGTACGCCCGATGTGCGAGACTCGGAGCAGGAGAATCAATGTCCCGTAAGCGTGAATCGAAGGTTGCTACCAAACCCGCGGAGGCGGTGAGCCGTCGACGAATGCTCGAAGGCTTGGGCGCGCTCGCAGCGGTCACCGCGTGCGGCTCGACCGATGGCGGTACGCCCGGCGCAGCGGGCAGTGGTCCGGGTGGAGCGGGCGCACCGGGCGTTGCAGGCGCGCCAGGCGTTGCGGGCGCACCGGGCGTCGCAGGCGCACCAGGCACTGCGGGCGCACCGGGCGTCGCAGGCGCACCCGGCACTGCGGGAGCGCCAGGCACGGCCGGC